>Ga0256406_1004937_pt1 | contig 14714 bp, 15 predicted proteins | sample RumenRJG_03DNA_FD_185986 | JGI IMG/M metagenome (GOLD analysis project Ga0256406, IMG submission 185986) | Bovine rumen microbial communities from Lethbridge, Alberta, Canada - RJG_03 | ecosystem: Host-associated > Mammals > Digestive system > Stomach > Rumen | place: Canada: Alberta | collected... | reverse complement strand
TCGCCACTCGGTCAACCCAGCAAGCTGGGTCTTCCTCGTTCGACTTGCATGTATTAGGCACGCCGCCAGCGTTTATCCTGAGCCAGGATCAAACTCTTCATTTGACTTGTGCTCACCTGATTACTTATCAATCAGGATTTCTTATAAACTCATTGACGTTGTTTGTGTTCTAATCTTTCTGTTCAGTTTTCAAAGATCTGTGCTTACTTCCTTCTCAGAAGCAGCTTGTTTATCTTACCTCTTCAGTTTATTTTGTCAACAACTTTTTTCCTCATTGCCAACCTGATCCATGATCATTTCCTGATGCCTGAACCCCTGCTGAAGAAGCTTCATGATCTTACCCTCTCTCCTCCCTCTCTGTCAACTGGTTTTTTTTAGAAATTGCATTGCGCTGAGGGCGAATGACGATCTCGCACGGACAGATCTCCTGTCTCATGACGAGCAGATCATGCACGGCCTGCGCGATATCCTCGGGTTCCAGATGACAGTCCGGTGCTTCATTCGGTATAAAATCTGCATTTCGATACAATTCTGTTTTAGTCAGATCCGGCATCATACAGATGACCTTCATCCCGTGCTTTCTTTCTTCTTCAAACAGCGATCTCGAAAAAGCAACCAGGCCGGCTTTGGCAGCGCCATACGCAGCCGCATGGGGACTGGCAGACAGGGCAGTGACACTGGAAATGTTGATGATCGTGCCCCGATTTTCCCGCAGCATTCTTCCATAGTACCGGCATAAGCGCATCGGCACTTCCAGATCCAGCCGTACCATCTGCTGAATCTGACTGTCTTTCATAAACTCATGCAGCCCATAGTACGCACAGCCCGCATTGTTCACCAGCAGTGACAGATCAAGATCCAGATGGTCAAGACAGGATATGACTCTTTGATCATCCAGCAGATCCAGAATAACCGGATGAAATGAAGATGGGTATGGCTGCTGATCAAACGTGCGGCCTATTCCCCACACCTCCCAGCCATCTTTGCACAGCTGTATGGCAATGGCCCTGCCAATGCCATGGCTTGCGCCGGTTACAAGTGCCTGTTTCATGATTCCCTCCAGAAGAAAATCTTTTCTTTCCCAATGCCATGTTCTGCCAGAGCCTCAACAATACTGTCGGTCATGTCTGCTTCCACCTGTGCAGGCAGATGATAAAAACCCTTTTCGCATACATACGGATACTGCAGCACAGCACTGTCAGGATACTGCCGGCGCATCCTTGCCATATACACCTTTGAAAGACGGAAACTGCCAATTGAGAAATCACGCACTTTCTGCAGATCGATTGTCCTGGCAGTCTCTTCCACAAGATCACGATATGCCTGTTTCTGATCAATGCACATCAGCACCGGATCAAAACAAATCCGCACCGGAAAGCCAAGATTCATTGCCTCTTTCAGCATCATCAGACGGGCAGAAAGGGATGGTGTCCCTTTTTCCTCTTTTGCAATGATGCTGGATGGAGACAGCGTAAATGCCAGAATGGTTCTGCTTGAAACTGTCATCTTCTGCCATGTTTTATCAAAAGTTCCCTTGGTACGGATTTCAATCGTCAGACGATCATGTGCTTTCGCAAATGCACTCCATGCCCGGCCATAGCCAAGTATGCTCTCCAGAGATAACAAATCCGCATCATAGGAAACACAGATATACAGCGGATGTTTCCGCAGTTCTTTCTCTACCGCCTCAAAATAATCTTCCAGATTGACAAAGACAGCCAGATTTCCACCCGGATACATGCCTTTGAGGAAACAATAGCTGCAGTCATAGACACAGTTCATCACACAGGTAGAATACATGAAATATGGATTGCCAAAGGACTGGCAAACGGGTGAGCCAGGATAGAGAAAGCCATCTTTCTTCTTTGCCAGGATCAGCTTCTGGCTCTTGTGCTGCAAAGCATAGGACTGCCGGGGCCGATCAAACACATCACGGTAATCTTTGATTTCAATGACATGGGCAGCAGGAAAGCGCGACAGAATGGAATCTGCCTGTGCTTTGATTCCCTGTTCCACATAAATCTCAGTGAAATCCGGCTGTAACAATCTCTCTTTCAAGCTCATGCAGCACCTGCTTTCCCTCTTCTTTGTCTTTGACTTCTGCCAACAGCGCTTTCTTTATAAAAGCATCTGTATCAATGCCTGATGCATGTCCATAGCGCAGCAGCTGGGCAATCTGTGCACGCATTGCCACTGTCGCATGAAGCTTTTCAGCTAATGCATCGATCATTTCCCCATGATCTGTTTCCGTATTCTCACACAGCAGATCCTGATATGCCAGCAGCTTATTGACAAGATCTTCCAGCACTGGTGCATACTGCAGAGATAAATCATGCAGTCTCTGCCGTGTCAGGATCCCGCTGCCATCATCCGATACAAAACGCACAAAGAACAGCTGATGCGGCCCCATCACTCTGCCAGCAGCACAGGCAGCCCCTGCACACTCCATCTCATAGATGCCATGCGTTTCGTCCATCCTGGCATTCTGCTGTGCATACAGCTGATAACCTGAAAGAAAGCCGGTCAGCGGAAGATCTGTATCCAGCAGTAAATCCGGATAATACGTCCTCTGCGTCACGGTATCGGTAATGCATTCTGCCTGATACACGCCCGGTTTGATCCCGGCAGCACACCCATACCACAGCAGCACATCCTGACTGCCGGCATGTACCTTTTCAAGCAAAGCGGCAGCAGACGATGCCGCATTGAGCTGGCCGGTTCCGCAAACTGCACATTTCAGCTTCTCATTGGAAAAAAGCTGAAGACCGCGGACACCCGCCTCCTTCTTCAGCTGCTTCTTTTCAATCAAAGGACGAACTTCCTCATACAATGCGGATGCAACATACAGCATGCGCCACCTCCTGTCAGCGGATGATCACAGGCATCCCGGCATCCAGACCGATCATGCCAAGCCACTGTCTGAATTGCACGAGCAGTGAAACGGCCTCATTCCTGCCTTCTCTGCAAACCGAAAAGATCTGTGTTTCACCGGGTGCAATGACAACTCTTGCCAGCATCTGCTGTAAATGCCTTGTTGTCATGACAAGATGAAGTGGATATGTCCTGTTTTCCATTTCTGCTTCTGTCTCTTTCAAAGTCATGCCTGTTGGCAGATCATCCCCCTGCAGATATTCCCGGATCATACCGCCCTCATCCAGTGCGGCAATCTCAAAGTAATTCACTTCTTCCAGCGTCAGACCGCAGGCAGGGGCATTCCGCCTTGCCTTTGTGCGGGATTTTGCCGCCAGAATCTTCTCAATATCCTGCGGCATGATGCGGTGGCGCCCTGCCTCAATCAGCTGCGCACTCATCATCCGTACCATATAGCGCAGAAACCCCTTGCCGCAATAGGTAATCACAATATGCCCGTTGTTCTCCTGCAGATCAATCGACTGGATCGTCCTTGTCTGATCAGGATATTCTGAAAGCGGTGAAGAATTCAAAGATGTAAAATCATGTGTACCGACAAGATACTGCGCAGCCTGTTTCATTGCTTCAAAATCCAGTTTGATCGGACACTGGTATTCATAGTCTTTGGTAAACACATCATAAGAACCGATATTGATACGGTAGGCATACTTCTTCCATCTCACATTGTAGCGGGCATGAAAGCGGAACGTCACAAGCTTCACATCCAGAATATGAATATCATCCGGCAGAAAGGCATTGATGGCACCCATCCACTTGCGCTCCTTCATCTCACGTTCCGTATCAAACATGAACACCTGCATGCGGGCATTGACACCCGCATCCGTCCTGCCTGAGGCAATAATATTTGTCTTTTTCCCGGTAATTCTTAACAGCGCAGCTTCAATCTGTTCCTGAATGGACGTACCAAGTGTCTGAGACTGCCAGCCATCGTACTTTCCACCCATATACTCCACAACGCAGCGATAACGGTTCATATCACGTATGCCAGCAGAATCATCAAAACAAGCACACCGCACGCACCGGCAAGAAACAGCCAGTCTGAAGAATGCATTTTCAAAATCTTATAACGGGTACGGGGTTCACCCGGGGCATAGCCCCTTGCTTCCATGGCATTGGCAAGATCCTCTGCTCTCTGGAATGCACTGACAAACAGCGGCACGATCAAAGACAGGATGGCAACAATTTTCTCTTTCATCGTACCTTCCTTCATATCCACGCCGCGGCTTTCCTGTGCCTTCATGATGCGAAGAGTCTCATCAATCAGATCCGGAATAAAGCGCAGGGCAATTGAAATTAACATGGCAATCTCATGTGCCGGTACATGAATCACCGTAAACGGCTGCAGAAGATCCTCAATACCTAAAGTCATATCCAGCGGCTTTGTCGTTGCGGTCAGGCAGGTTGTAATCATGATCATCAATAACAGTCGAACAGCGATATAGGCAGTCTGGGAAAGAGCACCGGTATACAGCCCCCATTTGCCAATGCCAAACAGGCGGATGCCATCCTTAATGACAAACGAGTTGACAATCAGCAGGAAAACCATCATGAACAGCATCGGCTTCATGCTCTTCCAGACATAGGAAAAACTCAGCTTTCCAATCAGGATGACACATGTCGCAATAGCAAAGATGATGGCATAGCCAAGCCATCCTGCCGGAAAGAAAATCGCCACCAGCATGATTAACATGGCCATGATCTTAGCCCGTGGATCCAGCTTGTGAACAGGTGAATCCAGAGGAATATAACGTCCCAGTGTAATGTTATTCATGTTTCTTCACCTGTCTGGCAATACAGTCTGCCAGTGCTTCGATATCCACAATATCATCATCTATCTGGAAGCCCTTTGCCTTCAGGCCGTCCTTCATCTGCACGATGGCCGGCGGCACAATGCCAAGGCTCTCACAGATCGAGCCATCCCGGAAGAATTCCTTCACAGAAGTATGCAGGCGGCATTTGCCATCTGCCATCACCACAACCTCATCACAATAGCGGAATACCTGCTCCATGTCATGAGACACAACAAGCACCGTCTTGCCAATCTTGTTAAGTCTGGCAAACAGCGACATCATTTCCACGGTTCCCTGGGGATCCAGGCCTGCCGTCGGCTCATCCAGCACCAGAATCTTTGGATCCATTGCCAGAATGCCGGCAATGGCAACCCGCCGCTTCTGTCCGCCGGACAATTCCAGCGGGCTGCGCTGATACAATGCCTTGTCAAAGCCAACCAGCTGCAGTGCCTTCTCTGCCTTTGCAATCGCTTCTTCCTCACTCGCCCCGAAATTCTTCGGACCAAAGGACACATCTTTCAGTACCGTTTCTTCAAACAGCTGATATTCCGGGAACTGGAACACAAGCCCGACATCCCCGCGCAGAGACTTCAGTCCTTTGGGACGGGAGCCAGCCTCAATCTTACGATCCAGAACATACACCGTACCCTTTGTCGGCAGCAGTAATGCATTGAGATGCTGGACAAGTGTGCTCTTGCCAGAACCCGTCTGACCGATGATGGCCGTCATCTTTCCTTCGGTAAAAGAAAGCTCCAGATCATGAAGCGCCGTATATGCCATCGGCGTTCCTTCACCATAGATATGTGTTACATGTTCGAACTGTATCGGCATAGATCCTCCAGCAGGCTGTCAATTGTCAGATCACGGGGCAGCACAACCCCACGCTTGCGCAAAGCTTCCTGCAGTTTCAAAGAAAACGGAATATCCAGCTGAATCTCCTTCAGCTTCTTCTCCTGGCGGAAAATCTCAGCAGGTGTCCCCTGCATCACGCACCGGCCGCCGGCCATGACAATGACCTGATCACTGGAGGCAACCTCATCAATGTCATGGGTAATCGAAAGAATCGTCAGACCCCGATCTTCATGAAGCTGCTTCGTCACCCGGCGGATTTCCTGACGTCCCTGGGGATCCAGCATGCTGGTTGCCTCATCAAAGATCAGAATCTTTGGCTTCATCGCCAGCACACCGGCAATGGCAACCCTCTGTTTCTGGCCGCCGGAAAGATGGGTCGGCTCATGATCCAGATACTTCGTCATGCCTACCTTTGCCGCATACGTATCAATGATCCCCTCCATCTCATCATGCGGCACACAGTGATTCTCCAGGCCAAAGGCAATATCATCCCGCACCGTGGAGCCAATGAACTGATTGTCCGGATTCTGGAATACCACACCCACCCGGCTGCGGATGGCATTGAGATTCTCCAGATTCAGCTCCAGGCCGTCAATCGTGATCTCGCCTGAAGATTTGTCCAACAGGCCGGCAATCAGCTTGGCAACTGTAGACTTACCCGATCCATTATGGCCGATAATGGCCGTATAGCTGCCCTCTTCCACGCTAAAAGAGACATCACGGATCGTGGGGACGCCTTCTTCATAGGAAAAGTTCAGATTTTTCACCTGCAATATTGACATAGCAGGCTCATTATACACGATTGTGAAGATATCAGCAGGCAAAAGCCCGTCAAAACAGCAGGATCAATTCAGGCTGCCTGCCGCTGTCGGTGCGCAAAGAGAAACAGGAACCCCAATATGTGCTTTCTTCAAACCTTTTTTCTCTGGCATCATGCTAGCAGACAACGCTGTTCCCGCAAATACACAAAAAGAAGCTCCGCAGAGCTTCCTGATTCACTGTACTAAATCGCAGTCCTGATAGGTGCCGCCAAGGGCAGCTGCCTGATTGGCTACATTGAGAATATCCGAAATGATCGCACCATCCTCAACAAAGAAACGCTTGGAGGCCTGCACACTGCCATCTTCCTGATGCGTGCATGTATAGCCGGCATCATTGAGAATTCCCTCAAAGTGCAGCAGTGAATGCAGATCCGCAAATTTCACATGATGTACGGCACAAACAAGCGTATCTTCCGGAAACTGTGCATTATATGCATCATTGCGGTCCAGAATCTCCTTGATAAAAGCAGGCTTGAGATACGGATACAGCTCGGCAACTTCCTTTACCTCATCACTGAAATCCTCTTCCTGTTCATCATCAGAACCGGCATCTGTCTCTGCCTCTGTATCAGGCTCTTCTTCATCCGCCGCAGGTGCTTCCTCATCCCCATCACTGATGGGAATCTCATGAGGCCCTTCCTCCTCATTCACCTGTGGCGCTGCTGCTTTTTTTTCCTCAGATTCCTCTTCTTCCTCAGGCTCTTCTTTTACATCTTCCTCATGATGATCCGCTGAATCAAACTTGTGAATTTCCACATCGTCATCATCATCCTCATCATCACTGTCATCCATCTTTACGCCATCAAGATGGGCAGAGCTCTTATTTTCTTCACTGCCATCCTTGATCTCCACAAAATGGATCTCATCGTCATCGTCAGCAGCGGCATTCTCACCATCGTTTTCCTGCTGATCTTCTTCATCCTCTTCCGAGCGGCGGTCACGAAGCTCTTTCACCACCAGCACCGCTGCAGCAGCCGCTGCCACAACAAGCGCACCAAGTACTGTTTTCTGGAACATAACCCTGTCATTTCCTTTCGCTGCCTTTATTTTAGCACATCAGGCATGTTTGCAAACATACTCCATGATTTCCACCGCATTGGCAGCAGCACCCTTGCGAATCTGATCCCCGCAGCACCACAGCGCAATGCCATTGTCATTCACCAGATCACGCCGCAGACGGCCAACATACACCTTATCCTGATTGCTTGTCATCAAAGGCGTCGGCACCTCATCATCATACACATCCCCGTCAAACGCAGAAATAGCCTTCTTTACTTCATCCAGATCCAGGCGATCCTCAAAAACAGCACACGCCGAAATCGCATGGCTGCGGAACACCGGCACCCGCACACATGTACAGGTCACCTTCAGATCCGGCAGATGCATGATCTTTCTGCCCTCATTGAGCATCTTCATCTCTTCGGTTGTATAGCCATTGTCCATCATGGATCCAATATCAGCAATGCAGTTATACGCAATCTGGGCTGGGAACACATGCGGGGTAATTTCCCTGCCCTGGCGGACATCCTCTACTTCTGTAGACAGCTCCGCAATGCCCTTCATGCCGGCTCCGCTGACCGCCTGATAGGTCGAAGCCGTCAAAGACACAAGCTTTGACAGACGTGCAATCGGTGCAATTGCCATATAGGTAATGATTGTCGAACAGTTCGGATTGGCAATTGTGCCATGATGATGCAGGGCATCCTCACCATTGATCTCCGGGACAACAAGCGGCACATCCTTCTCCAGACGGAATGCACTGGAATTATCGATATAGACAGCACCAGCCTTTTCAATCAGCGGACGGAACTGCTTCGAAAGATCATTGGAAACAGCTCCCAGCACAAAGTCCAGCCCATCAAAACAGCCCGGTTTCACCACATCCACCATCAGCTGGTCATTTCCATAAGGAATCAATGTTCCATGGGAACGCTCTGATGCAAACAGCCGGATCTCTTCACAATCAATCTTTCGTTCTGCCAGACAGTCCAGCATCTGTCTGCCAACAGCACCCGTAGCTCCAACAATTCCAACTTTCATTTGTTTTTCTCCTCGGAAATAAATTTATCATAAATCGCATGAATGGCTTTCTCAAAGTCACTGTCATTGACGCCAACCACAATCGTCAGCTCATCACAGCTCTGGGAAATCGTACGGATATTGATGGCATGATTGCCAAACTCGGATAACAAAGCACCCGACATACCCGGCCGGTTGCGCATTTCACGGCCAACCACGGCAATCTGAGAAAGATGTTCCTCAATCCGCAGATCATCCGGCTGCAGCGTATTCTTGATCTCTGAGACAATCTCATACAGATTCTGATCCACCGCATGGCTCTGCACAATGACAGAGAACGTATCCACCGTCACCGGCACAGATTCCACCGACACATTGTACTTTTCAAACGCATCCAGCAGCTTCCGCAGAAAGCCGACTTCCGTAGAACTGTGGGCCTTGATGACATTGATCGACGTAAATCCCTTGCGGCCGGTGATGCCGGTAATCACATGCGGCGGTTCCAGGGCGTCCATCTCACTGCAGTCCTCCATGATCATCGTGCCAGGATTATCAGGATCATTTGTATTGCGGATATTGATCGGAATATTCTTCTGCCTCACCGGGAACACCGCATCATCATGCAGGACATTGGCACCCATGTAGCTCATTTCCCGCAGCTCATTATATGTAATGCGCGGAATCCGCAGCGGATGCGCAATGATACGCGGATCAGCCACCAGAAAGCCAGACACATCCGTCCAGTTCTCATACACATCCGCATCCACCAGATTGGCAATCACCGCACCACTAATGTCCGATCCACCCCGGGTCATCACCTTGATGGCACCATTGGGCATCGCCCCATAGAACCCCGGAATCACAATCCTGTCTGCACCAGACGCAGCCTTCTCCAGCTTCTCACCTGTCACAGCCATATCAATCGAGCCATCATAGCGGAAACTCATCACATCCGCCGCATCCACAAAGGCTGCCCCCAGATACTCTGCCAGAAGGCGCCCGGTCAGATACTCACCGCGTGAGACAAGATAATCCGTCGACACATTGGCATCAATCAGCTTCCGGATCATGGCAAACTCATGATCCAGATCCGTTGTCAGGCCAAGATCTTTCCTGATCTTTTCATACTTGTCCTGCACTGCCTGAAACAAAGAATCATACGACACATGATAGCGGACATGCGCCTCAATCAGATACAGAAGATCCGTCACCTTATGATCATCGCTGGACTCCTTGCCGCACGCACTTGTCACAATGAACTTCCGGCCCGGATCAGCCCCGACAATTTTCTTTACCTTGGCAAACTGCACCGCATTGGCAACAGACGATCCGCCAAACTTGGCAACCTTGATCATAACATCACCCCCGCAAACAGTTTCTCATCCGCTGCCTTCTGCACTCTTGCACAAAGATCCATCAGAGATATTTCCCGGGTGATCAAAGCATCTCCGGCATCTTCCTGCTTCACATCATCAAACACAGCCGGATTCACAGTGCGCACATAATAGCGGCCTTTCACACTGCTTTGATCCATCACAGCTGCCGGCATCACGGCTGCTCTGGCACCACTGCCTTCATACAGGTCCAGAAGATCCTGCACCACGGCATGGGCAGTCGGCAGACTGCCGGCACCCGGGGCCGCAAAGGCCGATGTACCCAATGTTTCAGAATGCGATACAAGCACATTATCATTGGCACTGATCGACGCATACAGACTGTCTGCTTTGACAAAAGCAGGCATCACCCACGCCGATACAGTATGATTGTGATTCTCACCCGTTCCAAGCAGCCGGATTGTTAAGCCATGTGACTTTGCCCAGACAAAATCACATGCCTGAATATGCCGGATGCCGAAAGTCTCTACTGCAGAAACCGGTATATATACGCCAAATGCCTGCATGCAGGAAAGCACGACTTTATTGGCCGCATCCACACCGTCAATATCATCACTTGGATCACGCTCAGCATAGCCAAGCTTCTGTGCCTCTTTCAGCACATCCTGAAAGTCTGCGCCGCCCTTTTCCATGCGCGAAAGAATGTAATTTGTTGTCCCATTAAAGATTCCCTGAAAGGAAGATACCAGTTCAATGCGCGCAATCCGTTTCAGATTCGCCATCCAGGGAATCCCGCCGCCGCAGGCTGCTTCGTCCAGAAGACAGACATGATGTTCACTGGCCAGTGCATACAGCCGGGCTGCCTTTTCCGCAAGCATCTTCTTATTAGAAGTCACAACTGACTTTCCGCCTGCCAATGCCTTTTCCACAAAAGAACCAGCCGGCTCAATACCGCCCATGCATTCCACAACCACATCAATATCCGGATCATCCAGCACATCATCCGCGCATTCCGTAAAGCGCGCATCCATGCCTTCACCAATCTCTTTCACCAGGATTCTGGTCAGCTGCAGATCACTGCCTGCCTTCGTCTTTCCTTCATCCAGAATCTTCTTTACACCGCTGCCAACAACACCGCAGCCAAGCATGCCAACTTTCATCATGAACCCCTTGTCTTTATTTCAGATACACTTGTTTTTATAACGAGGACAGTGTATCATTGCACCGAAGTCAATGCAAGGAGAATATCGCGATGAAATATGTCAGCACCCGAAACAAGAACGTCTCTGTCAGTGCCCATCAGGCCATTCTCAAAGGCCTGGCAGCGGACGGCGGCCTGTATACCCCCGCACAACTGCAGATTCATTTCACGCCAGAACAGTTTCTGCACAAGACTTATCAGGAAACAGCCGCAATGATTCTGTCTGCCTTTTTGGATGACTATTCCAAAGAGGAAATCGTGGAAGCTGTTCAGAACGCATATGATGACAAATTCGATGACAAAGACATCGCACCGGTGCGTTCTCTTACGGATGCAAACCTGCTGGAGCTGTATCATGGCCCTACCAGTGCCTTCAAGGATCTGGCTTTGACCATTCTGCCAACACTTCTGACAGATGCCATCCGCAAAGAAAACTGTCAGGATACCATCTGCATCCTGACAGCCACCAGCGGCGATACCGGCAAGGCAGCCCTGGCAGGCTTCAAGGACGTCCCGGGCACTGCCATCACTGTCTTCTATCCCGAGATCGGTGTTTCTGCCATCCAGAAACGGCAGATGCAGACATCCCAGGGAAACAATGTCAATGTCATTGCCGTCAAAGGCAACTTTGATGACTGCCAGCGCATGGTCAAGCAGGCAGCCTCAGATCCGGAAATCATTGCGGCAGGCAAAGGCGTTTCCCTGTCCAGCGCCAATTCCATCAACCTGGGCAGACTGCTGCCGCAGATCGTCTACTACTGCACTGCCTATGCAAAGCTTGTCGAAAACAGCAAGATCAAATGCGGTGATGAAATCAATGTAGCGGTTCCTACCGGAAACTTCGGCGATATCCTGGCAGGCTGGCTGGCCAAAGCCATCGGCCTGCCGATCCACAAACTCATCTGTGCCTCCAACACCAACAATGTCCTCTATGACTTCCTGACAACCGGCACCTATGACAGCAGAAGACCGTTCCATAACACCATGTCACCGGCCATGGACATTCTTGTCTCCAGCAATCTGGAACGCCTTCTCTTCCTTAAATCAAAAAAGGATGATGCCCTGGTAAAAGACCTGATGAAGCAGCTGCAGACAGATGGAAAATATACAGTGCCTGCGGAACTTCTTGCCAGCATTCAGAATGATATGACCGGTGAATGGACAAATGAAGAAGACTGTGCCAGGACAATTCATGACACATGGCAGAATGAACATGTCCTGATTGACCCCCATACTGCCGTAGCACTGCATGGCCTGAAACAATATCAGCAGGACACAAAAGACAGCAGGCCCTCCCTGGTGCTTTCCACTGCCTCTGCCTACAAGTTCTCGCACGATGTATACAAAGCGCTCACAAACAAAGAAGAGGCAGATGATTTCAAGGCAATGAAAGATCTTTGCACACTGACCGGATACCCGATCCCGGCAAACCTTGCCAGTCTTGAAAATCTCCCTGTCCGCTTCCACACTGTCATAGATCAGGAAGACGGTATGAACACCATCAGGAATATCATGGAGGAACTCTCCCATGCCCGTCATTAAAGTGCCCGCAACCTCCGCCAATCTCGGCCCCGGCTTTGACTGCCTTGGCATTGCCCTGGACCTCTATGACACGTTTACCGTCACAAAAGCAGAAAGCAAAGACATCCTGCACAATGTCGAAGAAAAATACTGCACACCGGACAATCTGTTTCTGCAGGCATACCACAAAGGTGCTGAAAAGCTTGGATACAGTGACTATGTCGAAGCAGAATTTTCCTGTGATATTCCGATTTCAAGAGGCCTTGGCTCCTCCGCCGCCATGATCATCTCCGGATTGCTCGCAGCCAATGCTCTGCACGAAAAGAAGTTAACAGAAGATGAAATCTTCCAACTCGCCTGTGACATGGAAGGACATCCCGACAATGCCGCACCGGCTCTGGCTGGCGGATTCTGTGCAGCCATGCATGGAACAGCATGGACCATGACAAAACTGCCCCTGGATCCCTCTTTCGTCTTTACTGCCTTAGTACCTGATTTTGCCATAGAAACAAAAAAGGCAAGAGCCATCCTGCCGGACAGCTGCCCCAGAAAGGAAGCTGCTGCCAATATCGGTCATGCCATCTTTCTTGCCAAAGCACTGGAAACAGGCAATATGGACCTGCTCAAACAGGCATCAAAGGATTACCTGCATGAACCATACCGCAGCCAGCTGATCACAGATTTCAACAAGATCAAAGAAATTACCGAGAAAGATACCGATGGGCATCTGTTTATCTCCGGATCCGGTTCCACCTGTCTGCTTGTTTCCGCAAGACCGCTTTCCAAACAGGCACAAGATGAAATCAGTGCCCGCACAAACCCTGCCTGGAAAATCTATTCCCTGCACTGTGACAGAGACGGAGGCAGAATCCTATGAGCTCTGATTTTCTGATCGTCCACAAAAAGATCCTGCCGGACTATCTGGAAAAAGTCATCGAAGCCAGAAACATGCTGGAAGCCAAAGAAGCTGCCACCGTTACCGAAGCCGTCCAGAAAGCCGGCATCAGCCGCAACACCTACTACAAGTACAAGGACTATGTCTTTCCCTATGATGACAGCAGACAGACAAGACGGGCTGTCATTTCCCTGATCGTCAAAGATGAAAGCGGTGCCCTCTCAGCCATCCTGACATTCCTATCCGCCCACTCCATCTCCATCCTGACCATCTCCCAGGCTGTACCCATTGCCCAGAAAGCCAACGTCCTGCTCTCCCTGGATATCTCCCACACCTCCACATCCATGGAAACACTGATCCAGAGCATCAGACAATTGCCATCTGTCAAAAGCGCCCATCTGGACGCCATGGAATAAGAAAAAGTGAGCTGATATCCGGCTCACTTTTCTTCTGAAGGCTTACTGCCTTCCGGCTTTTCATCCTTCTTTTCTTCTTCATCCTGCGCAAACTCACCAAGCTTTAATTCCCTGCGAACCTTCTCCGGGATAAAATCCTCCGATTCCCTGTAAACAGTTCTGACTTTCTTTGCCATGCCGCATCCCCCTGCTCTTTCTACCATTATCTTACCCCAAAGGAGTATCTCCGAAACAGGATTCACACATACAGCATTTTTCAGCCAGGAATAATGTGACGCTCTGCATTACAGCTTCCAGAAATCACATAGTTCCCAAACTTATCCGCTTTGATGTTGGTCATGAGAGTAGTCTTACAACTTCCAGAAATCACATAGTTCCCAAACATTTTCATCATCTCGTTGTCGGTTGACTCCGTCTTACAACTTCCAGAAATCACATAGTTCCCAAACCCTTGCATTGCATGGGATAAAGACGCTGAAGTCTTACAACTTCCAGAAATCACATAGTTCCCAAACTTTTTCACCATCTTTAATCGTAGCTTGTTCAGTCTTACAACTTCCAGAAATCACATAGTTCCCAAACTATGGGCTTGATGGTTCATATCTGGTGGTCGTCTTACAACTTCCAGAAATCACATAGTTCCCAAACACGTTGATATGTTGCATATTCAGCACATTGGTCTTACAACTTCCAGAAATCACATAGTTCCCAAACACAGGCTTGGTAAGCGCTCGATAATCCGTACCTATGATAAAAACCATTTCCAGGTACACTTAACGGTGTCAATGGGAATGGTTTTACATACCAAGCTTTTGATGGACTTCTTCTGACCAGGGCAGAAGTCTGTCAGGCATTGTTGTGCAGCCTTCATTGATGATCTTTGGAAGTTCTTCCAGCAGGTAGGTGAAGTATGGATACAGTTTTAATCCGTTTG
>Ga0256406_1004934_pt1 | contig 14716 bp, 16 predicted proteins | sample RumenRJG_03DNA_FD_185986 | JGI IMG/M metagenome (GOLD analysis project Ga0256406, IMG submission 185986) | Bovine rumen microbial communities from Lethbridge, Alberta, Canada - RJG_03 | ecosystem: Host-associated > Mammals > Digestive system > Stomach > Rumen | place: Canada: Alberta | collected... | reverse complement strand
CCCTTCCGTGCGGTCGGCTCCACGGCCGGCCTGAGGGTCACGGACGCCGCGCCCGGGACCCGGAAGGGATTCGAGAGGCTCCCGGCGCACGCGCTCGTGCATCCATGCGCGAGGAGCCGCCATTCCACGCATGGGGAGGACATGCCGGTCGGGAAGGCCTGGCGGGAATGGGATGCGGGCAGGATCCGCAGACGGGCGGACCGCATCGGCCCCGACTGCCGGGCAGCGGCGGAGCGCATACTCCAGTCCCATGCATCCGGGGAGCAGGCATTCAATGCATGCCTCGCAGTGCTGAGGCTCTCGCGCAGGTACGGCAGCGCACGGCCCGGGAGGGCATGCGGGACGGCGCTCGCATCCGGCGGGAGGTCGCCGCGCTGCCGCGACATAGAGCCGATCCTGAGGTCTGGGCAGGATTCGGCAGCTGCGCGGCAGCCGGTGCATGAAGAGGGAGGATGCCTCCGCGGGGAGGCCTGGTACGGAGGGGACGACGCACGACGAGCCTCGGACGGGAGACTCGCAGGAAGGTGAGGGACATGGGAGCGGACGAGCCGCTCGACGCCCTCCCTGCCCAGGACGATGCGGCATGCATGGGGATGCCGTCCGGGCAGAGGGTCCAGATGGCGGTCGACGAGGCGCATGCAGGATATGCCGCCGACAAGATCCGCAATCTCGTGAAGAGGGCGAACCTCAGGCATCCGCAGGCGGACGTGCGCCGCATCGACCATGCGGAGGAGCGCGGTCCCGGCCGCGTGCCCGTAGGCGAGCTCGCGACCTGCGGCTTCGCCACGAGAGGCCAGGACGTCGTGCTCTTCGGGCCTGCACGCACCGGAAAGACCCATCTTGCCTGCGCGCCTGCCAAGGAGGCATGCGCCTCGAGGACGCGCACGGACTACGTCAGGTGCCCCGACTTCGAGGAGGCCTGGAAGGATGCCCGGGAGCGTCCGGGAGGGGTCGCGAAGGCCGTGAGGAAGCATGGCGCGTCCCAGGTCCTCGTCCTCGACGAATGGCTGCTCAGCAGGCCAGACGACGGCTTCCGGCGCTTCCTGCTCGAGATCTCCGGGCTCCGCTACGACGAGAGGTCGACGACCTTCTGCACCCAGTACCGGCAGAAGGACTGGCATGCCCGGATCGGTGCCGATGTCACGGCCGAGGCGATCATGGACCGCATCGTCCACAAGACCGCATGGGTCGACATGGGAGAGATGAACATGCGTGCTGCCAACAGGACAGCAGCATCTTCCAGCCCCAGATCCTGATGCATTGGGCTGGGGCCTCATGAGGGGACGGTGCTGCACGGCGCCGCCCCCGGTGCCGATTCGCGACGCAGCTGGTGCCGAGCCGCAATAATCACCGGTGCCTGCCCGCGCAAATACTCATCCAGACGCTCCGGACGTGGCTCCGGGGCGCCTTTTTGGCGCTTCCGGGGGACTCGTGTGCCTGTTAGCCTAACGCAGGTCGAGTACGACGCGTGATGCGACTCATGCAGGTTGGGAAAGAGAGCCGGCTGACACCCTTATGCTGCAAGGGTGATTTGAAATGACAATCCCCGCCTGCAGGTGCAGACGGGGATTGTCTGTCGATGTCGGAGTTCTTGTCCTAGAGGTTCTCTATTGCGTCCTCGAGGTCCTGGAGGAGGAAGTCGTCGAAGCTGGGGTAACCCGGCAGAACGCCGTCGACCTGGCTCCATGAGACGACCTCGCCGGTGTCGCAGTCGAGGCAGTAGAGCCACTCGTCGCAGTTCTCGACGGCCAGCAGATTGTGCGGTAGGCCATACTTGCGATAGTCGAGCGTCGTGTCCACGAAGAGCATGTCGCCAGTGAGGCCCACTCCGAGGATTTCGACCCCGCCAACGCCGCCGTGGCTGTATTCGTTGAGGTACTCGACGAACTGCTGGGGGATGGTGACACCTAGCAGCCTCTGTGCGGACGCAATCATCTCCTCGGTCGGTGCAATGTGGGTGAAGTCGCCCTTCTGTTCGTGCAGGGCAATCAGGTCTCTGATTTGTGCATTCATTATTTGATTCCCTTCTGATACTGCCCAGCACGCCACTTCCAGTACTGATGACGGAAGTTGGCGTACTGCCTGTCGAGGACGGGATTCCTCCTGAAGCTGGCGCCGCTCACGCCGAGACCATGCAGGATGCGATTGTACTCCTCGTGCGTGGTCTCGCGTATCTCCACCATGGGTCCCGACTCCTTCTGGAGCACGTGGTGGAGCTGGACGGGCTTGCCATCGTTACCAATGGGAGCCTTACCTTCGCGCATACGATCAAGATTGCTTACTCCGGTCTCGGGGTTGACGTACTCGAAGTCGATGTCGTTTCGCTGGTAGACCCTGCGGCTCACGTCGCGGACCTCGCCGCCCACCTTGACGGTTCCCTCGTACTGGACGCGAGTGAAGCGCGGGGTCGAGCGCGAGCCCCTCGTGTGGCCGAAGCCCCCGTGCGCCCCGGCGCCCACTACTCCGCCCTCCCGTGCGCGCGGGCCACGTCGCTGGCGAACCGGACGACCTCGATGCCGTTCTCCCGGTAATCCCTGAAAACGCTGTCGGGTGCGTCGCCGTAGACCACGATTGCCGTGGGCTGGAGATGCGCCACGACGGTGGCGAGGCCCTCGGCGAAGCAACGCCGGTCGTCGCGGTCCTTGAGCGTTCCGTGCGTGCCGACCGCGATGACGCAGCACTTCGGAGCGCCATCACAGCAGAGGCGGTGGGTCCTGCGGTCGCCCCAGCGCAAGTTGCAGATGACCTTGACCCCATTCGTCTGGAGCCAACAGCCGATGGCACGTGACCGGTAGATGTTGTAGAGCTGGACGATGAGAGGCATGTCTCGGTATACGCTGAAGTCCGGCAGGATGACGCCCCTGAACCCCTTCAGGGTATCGAGCCAGCGCACGGGGTCGTCCCACAGCCGCTCAAAGTGAAAGTCATCCTCGTAGAAGTGCACCCACTGATCGCGGTCTTCGCAGTTGATCGCCTTGGAGAATGGGACGAGCCTGTTCGGGATTTCGTGGGTGGGGTGAATGATGGGGAACTCGAGGAACCCCGCGAAGTGCGCGACTGCGACGAGGAAGGCGTTCCAGACGTCGCGACACCCCCTGCGCTTGCGGTTGAACTTGGCCATTACTATGAAAACCTCCAATGGAGTCGGGCTGCGCCAGCAGCCAAGTGGTGGCGGGGGCTGGCCGGGCGCCCCGACGGTGCTTGCGATCGCGACTACCATTCAAGCCGCGCGCGGCGTTCCTGTACCTAGCCGCGGCTTGTCCGAGACTTCGCCGCTTCTCGACGTTTCTCGATGCGAGATGCACGAGTGTCAATGGAGGCTGAATATCTGTCCTCGTGCGTTGGTAAAATCCTTCATGCTATGTGGGTTTGTCTTGGGGATTGGAATGCAGCTGAGGCTCTGTTTCGGGACGTACGGTCAAGCGCTAAAGAGATGTGTGAGGGTGGGTGTCACCCAGGTAGAGCTTGGCAACGAGCTGCTCTACTCGGTCAATGGCACGTATGTGCATTACAGCGACTCTCAAGTCTCAGACCTCTTTAACGGTCGGAAGAACATCGGCCCAGCGGAGGTGGAGAACGCGCAATTCTGTGATCGTCCCTCTCTTGCGGAGAGATTTGCGAATCACGTCTCACCGCTTCTAGATTCGGGCAAGATCCCATTGGCGGTCGCTGCGGTGAGGGCTATTGCAAGGGCGGACGAGACCCTAAATCCTCGGACTGTGATTGACCCGATTGACGGTCTTACTAAAAGCGATGCTGCAAAGCAGGTGTACTTCGCTCCGTGGAGCTTCCTTGCTGGCGTTCTCGCATTCGTTGTTGCCGAGGCCGTGAATAGGGGCGCCAAGGATGATTGCGAGGCCGTTGGCGAGTTGTTCGACGAAGGCCTCATGATGGAAGCGTCTGTCATCACGCTTGTTGACGCGTACGATAAGATCGAGTCACATTCTTGCCGCATCTGGGCAGACGGACCGAGCTCTCTTGCTGTCGTTGAGGGCGACCTCTTCGAACTTGCGTCCAGCGAGGTGGGCGACTTCGTCAAGCGAATCGCCGTCATTCCAGTTGACGTCGATTTCACTACGCAGATTGTCACGAGCTTGGAGGAGCTTGACGAGGGAGGCATCTCGCCGAAGAGCGTCCACGGAAAGTGGCTGCTCGGTTTGATGGCGGGAGGAATGTCTAAGACGGAGATCAGTGAGCGAATCGTCTCGGTGCTCGAGAAGCAGGGACTGGCCGGGAGTGGGGTCCCCGTGGGGACGGTATCCGTGGTAGATCTTGGGACGACTGCGTACTACCTGCTTGCGGTTTCCCGCATGGACGAGGGCGGCAATACACGGAGCTCCAAGGAGGAAATCGATCTCGCGCTCTCTCGGCTTGTGGATTTCTACGACAGGCACGGGCAGGGGTACCCCCTGTACGTCCCCCTTGTCGGCACCGGGCTGTCCAGGGCTCGCCTTTCAGTCAGAGAGTCGTACGAGGCAATCAGGGGCGCGTTTTCCACCGCCAGCGACAGGGTGCACGGCAACGTGTCCATAGTCGTGCTTCCGGGCTCGTGGGACGAACTCGAGTTGGGCAGCGAACCTAGTGACGAGAGAGCCACACGATGACAGGCAATATCTGACAGAATTTGGAGTGAGGACATGTCGTACAGAAATGGCAACTACGCGGCGTTCTATGTGGATGAGCCCTTCCACGAGAGCAACCTTGGCGCTTACGCGACGCCCGACTTCTGCTACTACCAGACGCTACGCATGTGGAAGGGAGCAGATAGCAGCTTCCCATTCAATGACTCCCACATGAAGAACTACAACGTACGTGACGGAAGCAGTTGGGAGTACACGTTGAAACCGCGGCTTCGGGATCGGCTCCGCAACTCGAAGAATATCGTCCTATTCCTTAGCTCGCATACCAAGGCGAGTAGGGCGCTTACCGAGGAGATGGAGTATGGGATTGCCGATCAGGGCCTTCCAGTCATCGTTGTCTATCCGGGTATCGAACCGATTGACACTAGGGGTAATCTCACCCATCAAGCACTGAGCCTTTGGGACAAGCTTCCCGCATTTAGGGACAATATGAATCTGGTTCCGACGCTTCATATTCCCATGGAGAAGGGCTCCATCCATATCGGGCTGAGCAGCGAGGATTACATGGTCCAGAGCAAGACGGCGGCGGGGAGGTACAGGCTATAGTCCGAGACAATTTGCTGAACGAGCATCTTTACCAGTGCAAACGCGGTCGGGTGAGGCGACGTCACGCGAGCAGAAATGGTACCCGTGACGTCGCTCTGACGTCCGCAGGGAGGACGGTCAGAGTCACAACGGATGATGCGGACACGAGAGAGCGCTCCGAGCTACCACGAGTCATCACAACCACGCGACTCATATTGAGTGTGAGTAAGCGATATTCGTTGATTTCAAGCCTCTGACATGCGACGACAGGTCGGGGGCTTCTTATTTTGCAACCTCTGTGTAACCTCTGCGGTTTCGCGCCCGCGAACAGGGGACGTAGCACTGTTCACGTCTGGGCCCATGTTGGCACTGATCAATGCCCGCGCTGCTTCTGCTTGCGCTTCAGCTTCCGCTGCTCGAAGTACGTCGCCCGGGGTTTCACGTCGGCGTCCCGCCTTCCCGCCGAAGGAGGGGGTGACGGGTCCCTGCGGAGCCGCGGAACCGCCTATATCCGCTTGCTGCGGGCTTGCTTGAGCCAGTTCCTCTTGAAAGAGCCTATACCTCCGAAGAACTTGTTGTACGTCTCACCGTTCTCCTTGGCCTCGTACTTGACCAAGGCAAGTTCGATAGTGCAGAGGTAATCCGCCACTTGCTCGAGGCGGTAGTCGGTCATCGAGGTCCTGCGGCGTCGGACGACCCCTTTTGAGAGGACCTTGCTCACCGAGCGGTCGAGCGCCTGCTTGACAATGTTCTGACCGTTGTCGTAATAGACCTTCACATCGTCGAAGGACTGGAAAGGGGCTCGGAGTGGAACGGGATGTTGGGGAGGTCGGCCCTGGCGAGCTTGGCCTCATAGCCCGTGACCGCCTCGGCGATGCTGTCTGTCTGGTCGTGGAAGACGAGTGTGAGCAGGTAGTAGCGAGCCTTGCCGCCGCGGTCGTCGCTCTCATCGACGAAGATGCTGAGCTCCTTGGCCAATGGGGGCTCCTAATGGAATGGATAAAAAATAGCCGGGGGACTCCCCCGGCACTTGGAGGTAGCTCAATCAGCCACCAATAACCTTATAGCTTGCGCTGGCAGTGAATACAAGAGGGGAGCGGGATGAGGCTGCTGTTGATGGCGTCCCTGCAATAGATTCGCGGCTTCTTCAAGATTACGGAACACGAGAATTGATCGTCGGAGCTGGTTTGCGATAGCAACCCGAGGCTTGCCTTTGTCTGTACGAACCTGATTCGGAGGCTTCCTTTTTCGTTCTGCCCGGAAAGAGCTCCTCGCCGGAGTCCCATGGGTAGCGAACGGCCTTATCGAGCGTGTGCGTTTTCGTAGGCGCCCTTGATTTCTTCTGGCAAACCGTCGGGAATCAGTGCCTCCAGCCTGTCCTCGCCGCCATCTCGAATCGCCTGCTCGTAGTACCAGCATTTGAACTTCAGCATGTCCAGCACGCGGTTCATCTTCGCGATCTCCGACTCCACGTGGGCCTTCCGCTCCTCGAACATGGCCTTGCGCTTGGGATAAGTGGACGGGCCCTCGGCGCACCATTCCATGAACAGTCGGATGTCCTTGATCTCCATCCCCGCCTTCTTCAGGCATTCGATGACCCGAAGCGCCTCGAGCTCCGCATCGCCGAATCGGCGAATGCCGGACGCCCGCTCCAATCCCGGGAACAGCCCCTGCTTGTCGTAGTACCGCAGCGTGGAAACGGGCAGACCGAACATCTCAGCCACCTGTCCGATCGTGTACATGAGCCCTCCGAATGAAACTCGATTTCACCCCTTGACCTAAAGTCAGGTTTAGGTATTACCTTCATTCTCGTCAATATGAATCGGGAACGCAAGGAGTGCTCCGTAATGGGCAAAGCGGTATTGGTGGTCTCTTCAAGCCCTCGAAAGAATGGCAACTCCGAGACGTTGGCGGACGCATTCGCCAAAGGCGCGCGAGAAGCGGGGCACAGCGTGGAGACCGTGCGCCTGCGCGAGAAGCAACTCGGCTTCTGCAAGGGCTGCCTTGCCTGCCTGAAGCTGGGGCACTGCGTCGTCCAAGACGATGCCGTGGAAATCGTCGCCAAGATGCATGACGCCGACGTTCTAGTGTTCGCGACGCCCGTCTACTACTACAGCGTCTGTGGCCAGCTCAAGACCATGCTGGACCGCGCCAACCCGCTCTTCGGCTCCGATTACGCATTCACCGAGGTGTACCTGTTGGCGACGGCGGCGGAGGACGGGTGCTCGACCTTCGACGGCGCGAGGAAGGCGGTGCAGGGATGGGTCGACTGCTTCCCCCGCTGCACGCTTGCCGGAACGGCTTTCGCCGGTGGCGTGAACGGCGTGGGCGAAATCGCCGGGCATCCCGCTCTTGAGCAGGCGCGACGGATGGGCATGGGAGTCTAGGCGCGGCCTAGCTGCGCGGAAGCAGTCCTGCGCTCGAGACCATCGACGGGAGGAATCAAGCATGGCGACTAAGCGGACAGCGGGCAGGGATGCCCTGGGGGACTTCGCCCCCAAATTCGCACAGCTCAACGACGACGTGCTGTTCGGCGAGGTGTGGAGCCGAGAGGACGGGCTCTCCCTTCGAGACCGCAGCGTGGTGACGGTGGTCGCCCTGATGGCGCAGGGGCTGACGGACTCTTCGTTCCGATACCATCTGATGTCCGCAAAGAGCAACGGTGTGACCAGGACGGAGATAGCGGAAATCCTGACGCATGCGGCGTTCTACGCGGGATGGCCCAAGGCGTGGGCGGCCTTTCGTATGGCGAAGGAGGTCTGGGCAGATGGCGATGCCGCCGATGCAAGGGCCGAGCACCAAAACGAGATGGTCTTTCCCATCGGTGCTCCCAACGACGCATACGCGAAGTACTTTGTCGGGCAAAGCTACCTCGCGCCCCTTTCCACCGAGCAGGTCGGCATCTACAACGTGACGTTCGAGCCCGGCTGCCGCAACAACTGGCACACGCATCACGCCAAAAGCGGCGGGGGACAGATCCTCGTCTGCGTGGCTGGTCGAGGGCTTTACCAGGAATGGGGCAAACCGGCACAGGAGCTGCGCCCTGGCGATGTGGTAAACATTCCCGCGGGCGTGAAGCACTGGCACGGTGCGGCGCCTGACAGCTGGTTCTCCCATCTCGCGGTGGAAGTTCCGGGCGAGCGGACCTCCAACGAGTGGTTGGAGCCCGTGGATGACGAGCAATACGTTAAAGCGACCGACAAGGAGGCTTAGGCATGGAGCAGTTGAAACTGACACAGGAATGGGACAAGGTGTTCCCTAAGAGCGAGATGGTGGGGCACGGCAAGGTGACCTTCCATAACCGATATGGCATCACGCTGGCGGCTGATGTGTACGTGCCGAAGAACGCGGAAGGCAAGCTGCCCGCGATCGCCGTCAGCGGTCCGTTTGGCGCGGTGAAGGAGCAGTCGTCCGGCCTTTATGCGCAGAAGATGGCGGAACTGGGCTTCTTCACGCTTGCCTTCGACCCGTCCTATACCGGGGAGAGCGGCGGCACGCCCCGCTATGTAGCATCGCCGGACATCAACACCGAGGATTTCTGCGCAGCGGTGGACTTCCTCTCGGTGCAGGAAAACGTCGATCCGGAGCGCATCGGCATCATCGGCATCTGCGGTTGGGGCGGCATGGCAATCAACGCCGCAGCCATCGACACCCGTATCAAGGCCACTGCTGCAATGACGATGTACGACATGACCCGTGTGACCGCCAACGGCTATTTTGACGCCGAGGACTCCGAGCAGGCGCGCTTCGAGAAGCGGAAGGCGCTGAACGCGCAGCGCACCGAGGACTATAAGAACGGCAGCTACGCGCTGGCGGGCGGCGTGGTCGATCCGCTGCCGGAGGACGCGCCGCAGTTCGTGAAGGACTATTACGCCTACTACAAGACTCCGCGAGGCTACCATCCCCGCAGCCTGAACTCCAACGGTGGCTGGAATGTGACGTCCTCGCTGTCGTTCATGAATATGCCGCTTCTGCAGTACGCCGGCGAGATCCGCTCCGCCGTGCTGCTGGTGCACGGCGAGAAGGCGCACTCCCGCTATTTCAGCGAAGCCGCGTACGGCAAGCTGACCGGGGACAACAAGGAACTGCTCATCATCCCCGGTGCCAGCCACACTGACCTCTACGATCAGATGGACGTCATCCCGTTCGAAAAGCTGAAGGCGTTCTTTGGGAAGTATCTGAAATAGGGCGCACCCTGATTCGTCCCAAGCTCCTACGCGAAGACACGCGACGGGATTCGGTGGCAAGATGGCCAAGACCGACGACTAACCTAGAATCAATTGGATTGGCGTCACGGCAAACGCATGTGAAAGAATGGGAGTGGTTTTGGGGCTGTTATAGTTGGCAACGCTCTGCTACAAAAGGCAAAATCAGCAGGTCAGATAGGTTGAGAAGAGTTTTGAGAAGTGACGCTTCGCAACGCTTGAAAACGCTTGGTTCGGGATTACTAGTGGCAGAATTAGTGGCAGGGCTGGAGCGGACGGCCTGAAACGCTTCTAGCGTAGAGTGACGCAGAGACGGTGGCGCGGCTTCCCCGAGGGAGTCGCGCCAGGGGTCCTCGGACTCCCCGTGGCCCTCCTCCACGCAGACGGCCTCGCGGCGCCCGTTCGGGTCGGCGCCGACGGCCACGAGCACCGCGACGCTCTCGTACGCACCGCCCCAGTTCCTCCTCGCGTAAGTCCCATCGACGTAGACGTACGGGTACTCGGAGGCCAGGGGCCTCCTCCTCCAGGCGTCCACCTTCTCGGACGCCTCCTGGTCGGGGTTGGAGGCCGTACCGGCGGAGAGCCCCTCGTCCCAGAGGATCCTGGTGACGTCCTCGATGTTCCGCGCCGATACGCCGAGCAGGTACATCTCCATGAGCGCCTCCTCGACCGTACCCCTGACGAGGTCCCTGGTCTCATCTCTGCGGGTGTCCTCGCCGGGCGTCAGCATTGGTGGCTGCATGGCCCCTCCGTCCATTCGCATGACTTGTTCTGGCGAACGAAACCATGCCGTCCGGAGGGGCCATGCGCCTTAGCGTGCGTCGCTCTTGGTTACGTCACCTTCAATTTGCGGAAGAAACTGTACGTCACCTGCATCTTGCTGCAAGGAAGCTACCCCATTGTGACGGGCACCTGCGTCGCTGGCGAAGGCTAACTACTCGTGGTAGCGAACCATGGCCAGCTCAACGAAGGTCTCAGCCGAGGAGTAGCTGAACTTGCCCTTGCCGACCTTCTGGGGGTCGTACTCGGACTGACGGATGACTCCGCAATAGTCCTCGGCCGCCTTGGCGAAGTCCTTGCTCTGAATGAACTTATACGGATCCACGCGCCACCTTACCTCGTTCCTGCCGGGGTCGTACTCCATGCAAGCCCTGAGGCCGTAGACGAGTGGGTAGATGAAGCCATCGGGGACCGGCTGCTCGGCATCGAGGCCGTAGAACGGGGTGGTGTATTCACCGGATTTATGCTGCATGCTCTTCACTGCGTTGATCTTTCCATATGAGCCACCTGGCTTGTTGTAGTACTTCGGGAAGCTCTGATAGATCATGTCAAAGGCGCGTGGTATATCTACGGCAACCTTCAGGGCGCTAAGCACCTGCTGGTCGTGAAGCTCCTTCTCGGTTCCGTTCGTGTTTGCGGTGGAGATCCTTGGATTCCGCATGAGGGTGAGGTACTTGTCCTGGCACAGCCCCTTGCCACTGTAGATTGCCGTTGCCTTGGGCGGATCCACCACGGCATCCTCCCCGCTCACCCAAGTCGTCAGAGAGAGGGGAATCCATGCGAGGGCGATCAGGTTGCGGCTCTCGATCGTCCCGCCGTCGTTGGTCTTCCAGCTGATGCTCTTTGCGAACTCCGGCTCCTTCTCCTCAAAGAGGGAGCGGAAGGCGTCGAACAGGCCCTCTTTGTTGCCCTTGGTGCCTGCCGTGAGCTGGGCATTGTTGTTGCGTGCGTCGCAGATTTCAAGCAGGGAAGAGCGGAAGGTCTCGAGGCACTCCGCGTCGTTTTGGTCGGCGGGGATTAGCATCTCCGTAGGAATGAGGAAGTTGAGGGTCCCGATTCCGTCCTGCTTGAGCTTGGCACGATCCTCTGCGCTAGCGATGCGCTGGAGGTAGCTATCGATGTCTTTGCGAGCTCCCTTCCAGGCCCTCTTGAAGTCGGCCCAGAGATTGACGTCCCTCTTCCTCGGCGTGGTCTTTTCGGCGGCAATCTCTGCCTGGTTGAGGATGTAGAGGCCTATCGCTAACATGTTGTGGCCTCCGTCCAGCACGCCTTCGATGCTGCGATCATCAAAGATCAGGTTATAGCGTCCCCGATCAAGCTGCTCGTATTGTGACGTGGCGAGAAGAATGCCCTTGGTCTTGAATGGGAAGAGCTCCTGGCTCTGGTCGAGGTCGTCATTAGCAATAGAGGCCTCGATAGCGTCTGTTATGCTCCCGAGGCGGGAGTTCCTCGGGTTTGCCTCAAGGTCCAACGCATCGATGACATTGACGATGAAGCGTGCCGGCATCAGCCCGAACACACGCTTGATGACCCCGACCGTCTGCTCCGAGGACTGCTTAAGCCGAATTGTGACTGGTGACTCGTGTGTCATGACGATCCCTTCTCTAGCCGTAGGCGAGAAGCGGATCGGAGACCCTCTCGAGAGAAAAGAAGGGCCGGTCTCCCGGCTCCAGTCAATGCATATGCATCTCTCTATTACGTGCATTGTCCTGGAATCATCCGATTCCACATCTCCAGCACCCGTCCGGGTTGCTGCGGAGATGATCTCTCGAAAGAGAAGAAAGATCAAGATCTAATGTCAGGAGCTTTGGTGAGCGGGGTGCCGGCGGATTCTTTGAGTAGTAAGCCCTCCTGGTACTGATAGTCACCTAATTCTGGTACCGCGAATCAGCTGATTACGGTACCGCCATAGAATCCGTCGCAAGCGCCCAATCCGGGGCGTGGCAGACGGAAGGGGGCCACTATGGCAAAGATGAAGAGGGTCCTCTTGATGCTGCTGGAGGGAGGGAGCAGCCAAGACGGGATCGCAGCCATCCTGCACGTCAGCAAGCGCGACGTCTCGGAGGCGTCGAAGACGATCAAGGAGCACAACCTGACCTACGAGGCGATCCTCGGCATGGACCCGATCGCGGTCGAGGACACGTTCTTCCCGAAGGCGAGCCGCGGCAGGAAGAAGGACGGCGCCTACCTGCAACCTGACATGGAGCTTTACATCGAGCGCAAGAAGAAGTGCCACAAGCTCCTCGTCAAGCAGTTCTGGCAAGAATACGTCTCCGCCGCGTTCGTCCAGGGGAAGCCCGCGTACTCGTACCAGAGCTTCTGCGAGCGGTTCTCGGCGGAGGCCGAGAGGCTGGGTGCGACCCGGCACTTCAGACACACCCCGGGCGAGAGGGCCCACATAGACTGGGCGGGCGACACCGCCAGGCTCACGGACAGGATAACCGGCAAGGCGACGAAGGCGTACGCGCTCGTCGTGGCGCTGCCCCTCTCCGGGCCGTTCTGGGCACGCGGCCTCACGGACATGCGCCAGCAGTCGTGGCCCGAGGGCCACATGGCCGCCTTCGAGACGTTCGGCGGCGTCCCGCGCATGCTGGTCCCCGACAACTGCGCCACCGCCGTCAACAGGGGCCCGGTCTACGAGACGCTGCCGGACGAGGACTACGAGCGCTTCGCCGAGCACCACGGCAGCGCCGTCGTCCCCGCCCGCGTGCGCAGGCCGCGCGACGAGAGCACGGGCGAGGGCAGCGTCAACCTCGTGGAGGAGTGGATCGTGGCGCCGTCGTCCGAGATGCGCCTCTGCACGCTCGAGGAGCTCGACGAGTTCTGTGCCGGGCGGGTGGCATGGCTCGACAGCCGCCCGTTCTCGGCGAAGGACGGGTCGCGCGAGGAGCTGTTCGAGGCCGAGGAAGCCGAACAGCTCCTGCCGCTGCCGCCGGAGCGCTACGAGATGCGCGGGTGGTGCTACCCCGTAGTCTCTCCCGACTACCACATTACCATCGACTACATGCACTACTCGGTGCCCTACGCGCTGATCGGCCGCACGCTCGAGGCCAAGGTCACCGCGAGTAAGGTGGCCGTCTACGACGACGGCGAGCCCGTCTGTGAGCACAAGCGCATGACCGGCAAGAAGAACCAGTACGAGACCTTCGAGGAGCACATGCCGCCCAACCACCGCGACACCGGCTCTCCGTGGTCCAGGGAGCGCCTCGCGTCGTGGGCCGCCAGGATCGGCCCGGAGACCGAGGCCGCGATCGCCCGCGTGCTCGACAGCAAGCTGGTGGTCGAGCAGGCGTTCGTCCCTTGCCGCAACATCCTAGGGCTGTCCAAGCGCTACGCCCCGCAGCTGCTCGAGGCCGCGTGCGCGCAGGTCAACGCCTTGGGCGCGCTGCCCAGCCACACCGGCGTGAAGAACGCGATCCTCTCCATCAAGGCCGACTCGGAGCGCAGGCAGGCTGCCAGGGCCGGAGCCGCCTCCCCGGCCGCGGGCAGCGGGCAGCTCGTGGACCGCGCCGCGCACGCCGGTCGCCTGCGCGGCGCGGACGCCTACCGCAGGAGGGAGGGCCGCGATGCTGACTGAGGAGCACTTCGACCTGTTCAGGAAGTTCAGGGTCAGGGCGATGGGCGAGAGGCTCCGAGAGATGGTCGACGACCCCGCCTACGACGACATGGCGTTCGAGGACGAGGTGGTCGAGCTGCTCGAGGCGGAGGCGTCCGCTCGCAGGGAGCGCAAGATCGCCAAGCCGGACCGCGAGGCCGGCTTCAAGCTGCCCGCGGCGTGCGTGGAGGACATCGTCTACCTGCCCGACAGGAAGCTCAGCCGCGACCGCGTCGCCCGCTACGCCAGCTGCAAGTGGGTCGAGGGCAACGAGGTGCTCGTCATCATCTCGAAGACGGGCTGCGGGAAGAGCTACCTGTGCCAGGCGCTGGGCAACTCCGCCTACCGCCACCTGCATGGCGTCACCTACACGCGCATGGCGGACACGTTCACGGGGCTCAACCGCGCCAGGGCGCACGCCGACGGCTCCTACTTCGAGAAGACGGACCGCCTCAAGACGGCCAGGCTGCCGGTCGTCGATGACTTCATGATGACGCCCATCAGCACCAAGGACGCCGTCGACCTCTTCGAGGTCATGGAGGCGCGCGAGGGCAGGCAGGCGACGCTCATAGCCTCGCAGCTGGAGCCCGAGGAGTGGTACCTGCGCATCGAGGGGGAGCTGATGGCTGACTCGATCCTGAACCGCGTCGCCACGGCGAGCAGGTACCTGGACATCGAGGGACCGAACATGCGCGAGTACTTCGCGAAGAAGAAGGCTGAGAAGGAGGAAGACTAGCTGGTACCGCTTAAAGCCGACTCGCGGTACCGCTTTTTGCTGACTGGCGGTACCGCGAAGGCTTACTACTCACACCCGCGCTTCTGTGCGCGAACTCCGTGCGCTCGTTGGCTGGTAAACCCGATTGGTACCATCAATCAACAAATCCTGGTACCGCCAATCAACTGAGCTGGTACCGCGCGTAAACGACCCTGGTACCGCGTGCTTCGAGCATAGAATTCCGTGGCGTGCATCC
>Ga0256406_1004932_pt1 | contig 14718 bp, 11 predicted proteins | sample RumenRJG_03DNA_FD_185986 | JGI IMG/M metagenome (GOLD analysis project Ga0256406, IMG submission 185986) | Bovine rumen microbial communities from Lethbridge, Alberta, Canada - RJG_03 | ecosystem: Host-associated > Mammals > Digestive system > Stomach > Rumen | place: Canada: Alberta | collected... | reverse complement strand
GAGCCATTGAGAGTTCTCCTTTGTGAATGAGAAGTTTGGTCGCTAATCATTTTACACGAGCCTCAATGGCTTTTCTACTATTCACTTTTGCGAACAATATTGTACTCTATCTCAATACAGGCTTTGCAAACCTTTGAATTCCGGTATCACGCAATCCGGAAATCTTCTTTTAAAATTTTCCGGTCAATATTATTGTTTCTAATAACATCGATTAAGAAAAAAGATTGTTTAAGAGATACAAAATAGAGGGCAAAATGTATAAAGATGCAACAAATTCATTTGATTGACGTCTCCGGCCGATTATTGTAACTGTGCTGATCCGGAACGATTCGTACGGAAATCGCAGCGGCAGCATGGGGAAAAGAGAGCAGCTGCCGCGCTTTACAAAAAATTTACATTAATTTGATAAATATTGCTATCAAATGCATTAACTTTTACAATATTTTTGAAGTATAATAGATTTGTCAATTTTTTGTAATGAATTTTGGAGGGAATATGGGTACAGTTGAAGTGGCAACTTCCATATTAATGCTGATCGCCGGTATCGGCGTCTTTCTGGTTGCTTGTACGATGATGAGTACCAACCTGGAAGCAGTCAGCAGTAATAAGTTGAAACAGATGTTTGCAAGGACCGCGAGGAACCGCTGGCTGGGCGTCGGAATCGGCGCGCTGGCCACGGCAGCGATTCAGAGTTCCGGCGCGACGACCGTCATGGTCATCGGATTCGTTAACGCCGGTATTCTGACGCTGTTCCAGGCGGCCACTATTATTTACGGCGCGAATATCGGAACGACGATCACTGGTCAGATCGTTGCGCTCGGCCTGTCCGGCGGCAGCAGCCTTTCCACGACCGTGATTTTCTCGGCATTTGCCGGAGTCGGCGCATTTATGATGATGTTCAGGAAGACGGATACTGGGCAGAAGATCGGCGGAATTATCACTGGCTTCGGAATGCTCTTTGTCGGACTGAACATGATGAGCAGCTCGATGAGTTCGTTTGCCGAACTTCAGTCGGTCATTGATTTCCTCGCAAAGATCAACAACGTATTCCTTCTGGTACTGATCGGCATGATCATGACCGCGATTATTCAGAGCTCTTCGGTCATGACGTCGGTTGCGATCACGATGGTGGTCGCCGGACTGATTAATCTGGATCAGGGTATTTATCTGACGATGGGTTCCAACATCGGCTCCTGCGTCGTCGCGATTATCGCCGGTTTCACCAGCAGTAAGAACGCGAAGCGGACGGCGCTGATCCACCTGCTGTTCAATATAACGGGCGTGGTGATATTCCTGTGTGTCGGCTTTATCATGCAGGGCGTTACGGGCGGAAGTCTTACGTTCGGGATGATTTTCCAGGATCTGTTCCCGAGCAGACCGCAGCTTCAGCTCGCGATGTTCCATACTTTTTTCAATGTGATCACCGTGCTTCTGGTTCTGCCGTTCACAGATAATCTTGTGAATCTCGTGTGCCGGATCCTTCCGGATGAACCGGGCGATGAAGAAGAGATCGAATCGGAACCGCACCTGTACTATCTCGACGAACACATGCTGCGGACTCCGGCGATCGCCGTGCAGCAGACAAAGCGCGAAATCGAGAATATGGCGAAGCTCGCGATGCGGAATTTCTCTGAATCCATGGACATGATCTGTACGATGGACTTCAGTTACGAGAAGCGTTTCCGCAGCAATGAGAAAGAATTGAATTTTCTAAACCGGGAACTGGTCCGCTATGTTGTCCGGCTATCCTCGTCCAGCCTGAGCGAGAAAGACCATAATTATTTGGGCACGACATTCCATACGATCACGGATCTGGAACGAATCGGCGATTATGCGGAAAATATCGTCGAATACGCAGACAGTCTCCGCAATTCCAATGAACAGTTCTCCCCGGATGCGATCAGCGAAATTCAGGAGATGAAGTCGGACATTCAGGATCTGTACGAAAACGTGATGGAATGTTACGATAAGCAGGATTTCAACAAACTGGCTACGGTCAATGCGATTGAGGATGAAGTCGACCGGCTTTCGCTGGCCATGGAGAGAAATCATATTGAGAGACTGAATCAGGGCATCTGCACGGCAAATGTCGGAGCGCAGTACCTGTCGCTTTCTGCCAACGCGGAACGTGTGGCGGACCATTTCGTCAATATTGCAAAGACCATCAAGCAGTATTAATATGGATATATCAGCAAATTTATATTAATCAGAAAGGTGGGAAGAGATTATGGATCAGAAATTTCGGACGAGCGTCGAGCGGATCCGGAGAGATATTGACACGCTGGCGAAGTACAGCTCAGTGCAGTCGGAAGGCTGCACGAGGTTTACGTATACTAAGGAATTCGCGGAAGCGCGGGACTATATCCGGAGTGAAATGGAAAAAGCAGGGCTGGCGGTTCGTGAGGATGCGGTCGGCACAGTGATCGGCCGGATGGAGGGGAGCGACCCGGACGCGCCGGTCATCATGACCGGAAGCCATTTTGACACGGTGAAGACCGGCGGAAAATTCGATGGCATGGCCGGTGTGACGGCGGCGCTGGAGACGGCACGTGTCCTTTCGGAAGAAGGCTTTAAGCCGCGCTGCAGCATTGAGTTTGTCGCGCTGCCGGAAGAAGAAGGCGCGCGTTTCGGAAGCGGTCTTTTCGCAAGCCGCGCAATGTGCGGCCAGCTCACAAAGGAAGAGATCGATAACGCCGTCGATGAGGACGGCATCACGCTCCGGCAGGCGATGAAAGCCTACGGTCTGGATCCGGACCGTGTTCAGGAAGCGCGGCGTACGCCGGGATCGATCCGGGCGTTTATCGAGCTCCATATCGAGCAGGGACCAATTCTGGAGAAAGAAGGCACGGATGTCGGCATTGTCGATTCGATCGTCGGCCTTCGCTGCAGGAATTATCACGTTCACGGGCGTTCTGATCACGCGGGAAACACGCCGATGAATATGCGAGCCGATTCTCTGCTCGCGGCAATGCGCGCAGTGACGGAAGCGGCAGACAAGGCAGTTGAGATCGGGGAGAATACGGTCTGCACCTGCGGAAACCTGTCGGTGAGACCGGGTGCTTTTAACATCGTGGCGAATGAGACATTCTTCCAGCTGGATTGCCGGAGCCGGCTCCTCTCTAATGTGGACAGGGTGTTCAAAGTGCTCCACCATTCACTGGACAAGAGCGTCCGCGAGAATCCGGGGCTGTCCTACGATTGGGAGGACAAGCTGTCCGCAAGACAGGTCGAGATGGATGAAGCGATCCGCGGCATCATGGCGGAGGAGGCCAGAGATGCGGGGCTTTCAACGAGACACATGCTGTCGGGCGCCGGACATGATGCGATGGTCATGGGATCGATCGCTGATGCGGCGATGGTCTTCGTGCCGAGCCGGGGCGGACGGAGTCACGTCCCGGAAGAATGGACGGATTACGAAGACCTGCAGAAGGGCGTCGAACTCGTATACCGGACCATACGCCGGCTGGCAGCGGAGTAGAGCGGAAAGACGGTTTCACCGGAACCATCCGATCAGATAAAAAATAGCGGCGGTTTCTCTTCCGCTTCCGAAGACAGGATTATGAAATCCTGCGATTGGAAGACGGCAGGGAAGCCGCCGCTTTTGCATTCCGGCACAATGCCGGATCGGATTATCTTTATTCAATCAGTCTACACGGAACGAGATTTCATAGCCATGACCGCCGGAACCGCTGGAGATCGGCGTGCCATTGCCCCGGTGCACGAAATCGCTGACCTGCGGACCGCGGAGCCCGGTCAGAAGCAGCCGGCCGGAGCCGACTTTTCCGTTCGTCCGGACATAGGTGCCGCCCATACCGCCCTGCAGCGTGATCAGCTTCGGCCCGATCAGTTCGATGGCGCCTTCCGCCTTCAGCGCAATCGGGTCGTTGGCAAACTTGAGGAGGTTGCCGAATTCGTCCAGTGCACGGAAGCGGACGGACGCTACATCGTAGGTCTTGTCATCATGCAGTTCCAGACTGGAGACGCGGATCTCCAGGTCATGCATCGTCATCGCACGTTTGGTCAGCGATTTCACGACTTCGCCGTCTTTGACCGCATCAAAACGGAATTCGATTGGCTGCTCTTCGCTGCCGCTGATATATTTCGTGTAAAGCCGGCGGATCTCTTCGCTGGTCACATAGTTCTTTGGAATGAACCTTCCGGTGCGGCGCGGGCTCTCATACGGCACGCGGTCGATTCCGTAGCGGGCGATGGCATTCAGCCGTTCGCGGATCGCGTTTGCCTGAACCAGCGGGATGTCCTCATTCTTGGCCAGTGTGTCTCCGATGAAATCATCGATCCGGATCGGCAGGGTGCCGTCCGGCGTGTATTCATGGATAAAAGCACCATTCCGATAGACCCGGACGCTGTCCGCATTTGTAAAGAGATACACATCGCCATAGGAAGCGTTGGATTTCTCTCCGAGTGCCAGCGCGGAGGTGAGCATCAGGACCACATCATCCTCCTTGAACACTTCGTAGGCGGCCGCTGCCAATTTCGGGTTCCGGAACATGTCCATGACACCGTGATAGCAGATCCGGTCGCCGCTGCCGAAGCTGCGGTGGCAGTTATAATCGGTGAAGGCCCATCCGAAGCTTCCCGCGATGTCGGAACTGCGCTCCACCATATTCAGCACACGCGCATAGCGAAGGGCGTATTCGGTGCGGTGCGCTTCGCTGTCAAACGACTTCGTCGGGTACTGCGGACCGTTGAACGCCGAGATCAGATACGGTTTATCCATGTCGGATGTGACGGCGGACTTTTTCTCGCAAGGGCTTTCTTCCCGGTAAGTAAAGTCGTTAAAAGCATAGACGTCTTCCTGCATATCGCCACGTATCTGCGTACGGACGCCGGCCGTCTGGCGGCTCGGATCCAGCGCGTGAGCAAGTCCGTTTGTCCTGCTGTAGAAATCTGTATCATCATCCGATTCGTCGATCCGGATGCCCCAGAGGATGATGGAAGGGTGGTTCCGGTACTGGAGAATCATCTCCTTCAGATTGGTCAGCGCCTGGTTTTTCCAGCTGCTGTTTCCGATGTACTGCCAGCCCGGCATCTCCATGAATACCAGAAGTCCGCGCTCGTCACAGCGATTGATGAACGACTGGGACTGCGGGTAATGGGCGGAGCGGACTGCGTTGACGCCGAGTTCGTCTTTCAGAATATCGGCATCTTTGATCTGCATGGAATCCGGCATCGCGTAACCGACATACGGATAGCTCTGAGAGCGTGCGAGTCCGCGGATTTTGAATTTGTTCCCGTTCAGATAGAAACCGTCTCTCCGGAATTCCGCCTCGCGGAAACCGATCCGATCCAGCCGCGAGTCGATCACCTGTCCGTCGTGCACAAGATCCGTCTTGATCTCGTACATCGCCGGGTGATCCGGTTCCCAGCGCTCCGCATTGCCGAGGGTAAAAGCCATTGTGCCTCTCTGCACCGGAACGTGGCCGACGTCGATAAAATCCCGCCTGGATCCGGCCGGCCGGATACCCTGGCAGATCTGCATCGGATCTTCCGGGTTTTCGATCTTCACGCGGCTGATCGCCTGCGCGTGCCCGTCCGGAAAAGCCGTACGGATAAAAACGTCCTTTATATATGAATGGCTCTTGATGTCCAGATAGACATCCCGGTACAGACCGCCGTAAGTCAGAAAATCCACCGGACCGCCAAAAGGCGGGATGTTCAGGCTTTCGCGGGTATCCAGTACGACGGTGATGCGGTTCGACGCACCGTAGCGTACAGAATCAGAGATATCGGTCGTAAAAGCCGTATATCCGCATCCGTGTTCCGATACTTTCTTTCCGTTGATGTACAGTGTTGCCTGGTGCGCCGCGCCTTCGAATGTCAGCAGAAGAGTGTGTCCCTCCCATTCCGGAAGAATGTACAGGGCGCGTTCGTATTTGCACAGCATCTGGCATTCCATCTCATCGAAATAGTGATAAGGGATCTCTCTGCACGTGTGCGGGATCCGGACGGATTCCGTAGGCTCGGAATCGGCGTTTTCAGTGAATTTCCAGTCATTATTCAGATATTTTCTCTCGCCCATTTCGGTGCTCCTTTGATGTTCAGATTGTTCAGGATTGAATGATAGATAATAATAAAATCATTGAATCGCAGGTTTCCCTGCGGGGGTGTCCGGCATCAGTCCTGCCGCCCGCCCCGGATCCGGTCGGCCGGATCGAATGCCGTCAGCTCCCGGACGACCGCTGACGCGATGATCAGTCCTGCGGCGGCCGGAACGAACGCCGTAGAACCAGGAATGTCGCGACGCTGTGTGCATTTGCGGGCCGTACCCGGCGGGCAGATGCAGTGCTCGCGGCAGGAAATGTCATCATCATCCACCGGCCGGATCGGCGGTTCGGTAGAGTAGACAACCTGAAGCTTCCGGATATGTCTTTTTCTTAATTCGCGCCGGATGACTTTCGCCAGAGGATCCATCTCGGTCTTGTATATGTCAGTCAGCGTCAGCTTCGTCGGGTCAAAGCGGTTGCCGCAGCCCATCGCGGAAATGATCGGGATGCCGAGCTCACTGCAGCGGCTGATCAGATCCAGCTTGGCCGTGACCGTATCGATTGCGTCAACGACATAGTCGCATTCAGACAGATCAATCTCATCGGCAGAGTCAGGCATGTAGAATGTGCGGTGCTTGTTCACCGTCGTGCGGGGCTCAATGTCGTGAATTCTGGCTTCTGCCGCGTCGACCTTGTACTGGCCGATCGTGCTTCGCGTTGCGAAAATCTGGCGGTTCAGATTCGTCAGACAGACCTTGTCATCATCGATCAGGTCCAGCGTTCCGACGCCGCTTCTCGCCAGCGCTTCGACAGCGTAGCCGCCGACACCGCCGATGCCGAAGACTGCCACGCGTTTGTTCTTTAATATGTCAATGGACGAAGCGCCCATCACCAGTTTCGTTCTAGAATATTGATCCAGCATATTGTCTCCGTTTCCATATGTATTCATAATAATACTACATTTATTTTCCTTTGAATTCAACGGCTCTTTGCAAAATCCATGATAAATGGTATCATATTAAACGTGTTAAATGAAAGACAGGGATGCATAATATGACAGTATATATCGGATGCCATCTCTCAACAGCCGGAGGGTACGAGAAGATGGGAAGAGACGCGCTGAAGATCGGCGCGGACACGTTTGCGTTTTTTACCAGAAATCCGCGCGGCGGAAAGAGCAAAGCGGTAGATCCGGAGGATGCGGAACGGCTTCTGAAGCTGATGGCGGAACATCACTTCGGAAAGCTGGTCGCGCATGCGCCATACACGCTGAACCCGTGTTCGAAAAACCTGAAGGTCAGGGACTTTGCCCGGCTCTGCATGCGGGAGGACCTGGAGAAGATGGAATATCTTCCGGGCAATTATTACAACTTTCATCCGGGCAGTCACGTCGGACAGGGCGCGGAGCAGGGGATCCGGATGATCGCCGGGATTCTCAACGAAGTGCTGGATGAGAAACAGTCTACCACGGTGCTGCTGGAGACGATGGCCGGAAAAGGTACTGAGATCGGAAGAAATTTCGAAGAACTCGCTGCAATCATCAATCAGGTGAAGCTTACGGATCATATCGGAATCTGCCTGGACACGTGCCACGTAAATGACGCGGGTTATGACGCGGTGAATGATTTCGATGGCGTATTGGACGAGCTGGACCGTGTCGTCGGGATTGACAAGCTCAAGGCGCTGCATATCAATGACAGCCTGAACCCGATGGGTTCGCACAAGGACCGGCATGCGAGGATCGGCGAAGGCACACTGGGTGCTGAGGCAATCCGCCGGATCATAAGGAATCCGAGGGTGCAGGGCATGCCGTGCATACTGGAGACGCCGAACGACAATCTGGATGGCTATGCCAGAGAGATCGCGATGCTGAGAGGAGAGGACGAATGAAATACATCGAACTGAATATAGAGACCGGCGGCAACGGTGTGGAGCTGATTGAGACCGAACTGATGGAGATGGGAATCGACGAATTCGTCATTGATGATCCGGCGGTCGACGAGGAAATGAAGAACTGGACGCAGGATACGGATTATCCGGACCTCGTGCCGGATGCAGAACGCGTGCCGAAGGTTACGGTCTATCTTAATGTGGATCAGGAAGGCATGGAGACCGTCCGTCAGATTACGGAGCGGATGCGGAAGCTGAAGACGCGGGCCGAGAACGGAGAGTATGGAGAAGATACGGATGTCGGAGCGCTTTCAGTCACTACCGAAGTTCGCGGCGACGAGGAATGGAAGGATAAATGGAAAGAGTTCTTCAAGCCGGTGCATATCACAGACCGGATCGTCGTATGCCCAACCTGGGAGAAATATGAAGCGGAGAGTGACTCGGAAATTATCATCCGGATTGATCCAGGCATGGCTTTTGGCACGGGAACGCATGAGACGACCCGCCTGACGGCCGGTCTGATCGAGAAGTATCTGAAGCCGGGTGATGCGGTGCTGGATGTCGGCTGCGGCAGCGGAATTCTGTCGATCATTGCGGAGAAGCTCGGCGCTGGCGATGTGCTGGGCATCGACATCGATGAGGATGCCGTTGGCGTTGCAAAGGAGAACTGCAGGCTGAACGGCTCCGGACCGAATATCCGGATGCAGGTCGGCGACCTTACCGAAGGGGTGGATTTTAAAGCGAATCTGATCGCGGCAAATCTGCTGACACATCTGGTGATCCGGCTGAGCAGCTCGGTTCCGTCTCATCTGGTGCCGGGCGGAGTTTTTGTCACGTCGGGGATTCTGGCGGATCAGCAGAAGCAGGTGACAGACTGTCTGGAAGAACTGGGATTCGAGATTCTCGATACGCCGGTGGATGGCGAATGGTGCGGGGTCGCTGCGCGAATGCGGAAGTAATCCCTGCCGGGGAATGCCGGACGCGCAAGTGACAGAAAACGGATCACAGAGAGAATAGCAGACAATCTGCTGAGACAGGAGTGAAGATATGCCAATTAAAGTACCTAATAATCTGCCGGCGATCGATACGCTGACCAAGGAAAATGTATTCGTCATGACGGATACCCGGGCGATGACGCAGGATGTGCGTCCGCTTCGGATTCTTCTTCTTAACCTGATGCCGACAAAGATCGATACGGAGACGCAGCTGACGCGGCTGCTCGGCAATACGCCGCTGCAGATCGAGCTCGAACTGCTGCAGACGGCAACGCATAAGGTGCACGTGACGTCAGAGGAGCACATGATAGCTTTTTACAAAGTGTTCGAAGACGTGCGTGACCAGTATTACGACGGAATGATTATCACCGGCGCGCCGGTGGAGCTGATGCCGTTCGAAGAAGTGGATTACTGGGATGAGCTCTGCGAGATCATGGAGTGGAGCAAGAGCCATGTGCACAGTACGTTCCACATCTGCTGGGGCGCGCAGGCCGGACTGTATTACCACTATGGAATCCAGAAACATGTGCTTCCGAAAAAGCTCTCCGGTGTGTACAAGCACCATCTGGATTACAAGACGGGGATGCTTTTCCGCGGATTCGACGATGAGTTCTACGTTCCGCATTCGAGAAACACGACCGTGTACCGGGAGGACATCGAGGCGATACCGGAACTGAAGATTCTTGCATCCTCTGACGAGGCGGGTGTTTTCTGTGTCAAGTCGGAGAACGACCGGCAGATCTTCGTGACTGGTCACTCTGAGTATGACTGGGACACGCTTTTAAAAGAATACGAGCGAGATAAGAAAGCCGGCCTGAATCCGGACGTGCCGGAGCACTATTTTCCGGACGACGACGACACCAGGCGACCAATCGTCAACTGGCGTTCCTGCGCGAACCTGATCTATTCAAACTGGCTGAACTATTTCGTATATCAGTCGACGCCGTATGATATCCGGATGATCAGCAATGAGGATCTGGCACCGGTGCTTCGGAACAATTCGGAGCTGACCGTCGCGAAATTCGGCGGCTCCTCGCTGGCTGACGCGGATCAGTTCCGCAAAGTCGCGGATATCATCCGGAGCGATGAAGCGCGCAGATACGTCGTTGTTTCGGCGCCGGGAAAAAGAAACTCAGGCGACGCGAAGATCACTGACCTCCTGATTGAAGCGGATTCGAACGCGGAATTATTTGACGAAAATCTGCGTAAAGTGCAGGATCGTTTCGCCGGAATCGCAGCGGATCTGGGAGTTGATTTCGATGCTGCTTCTGAAATGGATGCTGTCCGGGAGAAGTATCAGAATATCCGGAAGCAGGGCGGAAACACGCTTTCCTATCTCGCGAGCCGCGGCGAATATTTCTGTGCGAAGCTTCTTTCTGCATACATCGGATACGAATTCGTCGATGCGGCGGATCTGATCCGTTTCAGCGAAGATGGCACGCTGGACCGGGATGAGACCAGGAATAATATCAGAGCGGTACTGCGCCAGCATAAGAATGCAGTGATCCCGGGCTTCTACGGGACGGACGAGGACGGCAGTATTCATACTTTCTCGCGCGGCGGATCGGATATCACCGGATCGCTGACTGCAGAAGGGGTGCACGCGGATATCTACGAGAACTGGACGGACGTTCCGGGCCTCCTGATGGCGGATCCACGGATCGTGAAGAATCCTCTGAGCGTTCCGATCATCAATTACAAGGAGCTTCGGGAGATGGCGCTCCGCGGTGCGAACGTCATGCATGAAGATGCGGTGGCGCCGGTCAGGAGATGCGGCATTCCGATCAACATCCGGAGCACCAATGAGCCGGATCTGCCGGGCACGATGATCGTACAGAATGCGGACTACTACGATACGGTGCTCGATATCTCGGGAATCAGCGGACGGGTCGGATATGCTTCCATTCTGATCGAGAAAGAAGGCCTGACTTCGGATCCGGGGATGATTGACCGCATTGACAAGGTTCTGGCGGAACACGGACTGGAAGTCTCGAACGAGCAGATCGGTCCGGATTCAGTATCCGTCGTTGTCAATGAAGATGCGGTCCGGTCGTGTGAAGATGAGCTGACGGAAGAGCTGCAGAAAGTCACGGGAACCGATGACATCGATATCTCCGGCGGACTGGCGACGATCGCGGTCGTCGGACGGAACATGAGCCGGAAAGTCAATGTCGCCGTCCGGATTTTTGAATCGCTCGCTGCGGAGCATATCAATCTGCGGTTCGTCGATCACGGCGCAGAGCGGATCAGCGCGCAGGTCGGTGTCAGCGAATCGGATTACAAGAAAGCAATCCGCGCCATATACCGGGCGTTTACGAATCTGAAAACGAAATAGGAATCAATGAAAAGGATACACCCCTTTGATATGTACCCTCCTTACCGGACAACCGGTAAGGAGGGTGTTTTTATCTTTGATGAAATCATGACCGGTGCCGGCTGGCGTCGGTGGAGCGGGATTCCACTCCATTGAAAATATGACATTCATTTGATACAATGAATCTGTGATAGAACAGAATAAAATATCATCACATGAATCACAGACAAGAAGGTGAATGAGATGGCCAGAGATGCCAACAACGTCAAGGATCGTATTATTCGGGTAGCGTGGGATCTTTTTTCGCGAAAAGGATTTGAAGAGACGACGCTGAATGACATTATCGGAGCAGCCGGAATTTCGAAGGGAACTTTTTATTATTATTTTCGCAGTAAAGACATATTACTGAACACGTTATCTGTTATATTTGACGGAGAGTACAGGAAGCTGGAGAAGACGATGCCGTCGGAATACGACGCATTCGAACAGCTCATGTACCTGAATTATAAGCTGCATTCATACATCGGAGAGAATATCAACTGCCGGCTGATTGCGAATCAGTATGCGGCGCAGCTGACCCGGGAAGACGAATCTGCGCTTCTGGATAAGAACCGCTACTATTTCACGCTGCTGACAAGGATCATAGAGGAGGGGCAGCGCCGTGGAGAGCTTCGCAGCGACATATCTGTTTCGGAGACAGTCACGGTGTACAGCATCTGCGAGCATGCGCTGATCACGGACTGGTGTATGAATAACGGAGAGTATTCGCTCGGCGAATATTCCAGGAAAACCATGCCGCTGATGTTCGGTCAGTTCCGTGCGGAGCCCGGCAAGGCGGCGGAATAGGAGATTTAATGTATTACAGAGACAATTCAGGATGTCTTGGCGTCCTTATTATTGCGTTCTTTCTGATGGTGATTGCGGCAGTGCTGTTCAATCCGTACTTCTGGCTGATCGCGGGAGGATTGTTCCTTTACTCGGTGATCCGGCGGGCGATCGACAAGCGGAAAGAAGAGAAGCGAATGGAAGCGGAAGAGAAAAAATCCCGGCAGGAGAAGCAGGATTTCACGGATTACTCCGAGGGAACGGATGATCCGGATCAGATCGAAGCCGCCTACGAGACAGATGCGGTGGATGTGGATGTCGAGGTGACACCGTCGCCGGATCCGGAGGAATGACGCGGAAGATCAGCAATATATTGTGGAGGAATAATGGAAGAGTACAAGTATCTTAAGTTCAAGGAACGGAAGAATACCGACTGCATGAAGTGGGACGGCATGGAGAAGCAGTTCGGGAGAGATGATCTTTTTCCGGCGTGGGTCGCGGATATGGACATCGAGAGCCCGGAATGCGTCCGGAAGGCTCTGTCGGAATATGTCGATTTCAACGTGCACGGGTACTATTGTCAGCCGAAGGAATTTCTGGATTCTTTTATCAGCTGGATGAAGAAATATCATAACTATGAGCCGGACCGGGAATGGATCCGCTTCGCGCCGGGCGTCGTGCCGGCGATCTACTGGTCGATCCAGATGCTGACAGATGTGGACGATTCGGTGGCGATCATGCCGCCGGTCTATTATCCGTTTGAAAATGCGATCCGGGACACTTCACGGACGCTGGTGACGGTGCCGCTGATCCGGAAGGCCGGACGCTATTATATGGATCTTGCGGCATTTGAGGAAAAGGTCGTCCGCAAGAAGGTGAAGGTCTTCATCCTCTGCTCGCCGCATAATCCGGTAGGACGTGTATGGACGGAAGAAGAACTCCGCGGCGTGATGGACATCTGCAGGAAGTACAATGTGTTTGTCATCTCGGATGAGATTCATCACGATCTGATCCCGGGGGATGTTCCGCAGACGACGGCAGCGTCACTGACGGATTACGAGAGCATTTTGATCACGCTGACTTCGGCATCCAAGACATTTAACCTTGCAGGATGCCAGAACGCGTTCGTGATCATCCAGAACCCGGCACTCCGGGCGAAGTATGATGCGTTCACACGCCGGATCGGCTCCCGGAGCGGATCGAATTTCGGATATGTTGCCTATCGGGCGGCTTATGAGGAGGGAAGGCCGTGGCTGGAAGAGCTGAATCAGCTGATCCGGAGCAATTTTGAGATTCTCCGGAAGGGACTGCGGTTTGCGCTTCCGCAGGCGTATGTGACACCACTGGAAGGAACCTATCTCGCCTGGGTGGATCTGAGTCCGTACATGGCGAACCGGGATACGGAGCGGATCGTACGGGATCACTGCCTGCTGGCGGTCGACTTCGGCGAATGGTTCGGCGGGGAGGAGTACAAGAATTTTATCCGTATCAATCTTGCCACTTCGCCGGATAATGTGAGGGAGATTGTGCGCCGGCTGGAGACCATTAACGAAGTCGTTCAGATCAATATGAACGTAGAGGGCCTCGCGCAGGCGGAGATGTAGATACCGGACAGGAGATCAGACAGATGGCGGACAATGGCGGTAAAAGCACCCGGCGGCGGATGAATCTGCTGGTGAAGTATTTATACGAGAATACCGATGAAAATCATCCGGCGACGACGCCGGAACTGCTGGAACATCTTGAAAAGAACGGAATTCGGACAAACCGGAAGACGCTGAAGGCGGATATGGACTTCTTATGCGGAGATGAAAGCCTTTTTGATGTGGTTGAAGTCCGGAGCAAGCCGAACCGGTATTTCTGGGGCGACCGGTGGTTCGAACTGCCGGAGCTGAAGCTTCTCGCGGATGCGGTGGTGTCTTCTCGTTTCATCACAGAGAAAAAAAGCCGGCAGCTCCTGGAGAAGCTGGCGCGATTTGCAGGAGTTGAGGACCGGAAGGCGCTGGACCGGCATATCATGATCGGAAACCGTGTGAAATCCGGAAATGAAGACATCTATTATTCAGTGGATTATATCAACGACGCGATCAATTCCGGACGGCAGATCCGGTTCAATTACGAGGAATATAACGCGAAGAAGGAGCTTGTGCTTCGGGGAGATGGCGAGGTTTACTCGCTGAGCCCGTACGTACTCTACTGGAGCGATGATTTTTATTATGTCGTCGGCTGGTCTGAGAAGCATCACTCGGTCTCCAATTTCCGGGTGGACCGGATGAAGAATGTGGAGATCACGGAGGAGCGCGCGATCGCACCGCCGCAGGGCTGGAACATCGATGACTATTCAAAGAAAGTTTTCGAAATGTATACCGGTGAAGTCGTCAGCGTGACGCTGGAGTGCGAGAACAAATTCATGAAATACGTTGTCGATCATTTCGGCGAAAATGTCATGACCCGGGTACTGGATGAAGAGCACTTTCTGGCTTTTCCGGAGGTGTCGCTGAGCCCGAACTTCTATTCGTGGGTGTTCGGCTTCGGCGGAAAGATCCGAATCATCGGGCCGCAGTCGGTCCGGGATGAGTATATCCGGATGGCAAAAATTGCTGAAACCTGTTAATCGTTTTGATAAAATTTTGTAAACAATAGTTTAAACGGAAGCCTTATAATATAAGGGATTCCGGGCATTTTTGGG
>Ga0256406_1004931_pt1 | contig 14724 bp, 12 predicted proteins | sample RumenRJG_03DNA_FD_185986 | JGI IMG/M metagenome (GOLD analysis project Ga0256406, IMG submission 185986) | Bovine rumen microbial communities from Lethbridge, Alberta, Canada - RJG_03 | ecosystem: Host-associated > Mammals > Digestive system > Stomach > Rumen | place: Canada: Alberta | collected... | reverse complement strand
GTCTTGATCGCTTCGACGAAAATCCCCCATAGATCGCCTATCTTGATTTCTTTGTATACGAACATTCCGACAATCAGCGAATAGTAGACGGAAATGACCGCCGCTTCGGTCGGAGATGTGAGGCCGGAATAAATGCATCCGAGCACGATCACTGGGCTCAAGAGCGCGAAAAAGCTCTCTTTGAGCACTGCGCCCAGGCCTTTTGCATGCAGTTCGCCGACTGCCGCTTCGATTCTCACCTTATCCTCGCCGCGGGTCTTGCAGTACCAGACGGCATAGACCATGAGGAGTCCGGCAATCACGAGGCCCGGAAGAATTCCGGCAAGGAACAGGTTGCTGACCGAGGCGCTGGATGCCATTCCATACATGATAAAAGGAATGCTCGGCGGGATGACGACCCCGAGTCCGCCCGCAACCGCGACGACAGAAACCGCGAACGTCCTGTCGTATCCGAGCGAGATCAGAATCGGCAGCGTCATGCTGCCCACTGCGGCGACCGTTGCCGGCGCGGAGCCGGATATTGCGCCATAGAAAAGGCATGTGACGATCACGGCGCACGGCATACCGGCCGGGAGCCGGCCGAAGAAATAGGCAAAAACATCGAACAGCTTTCTGGAGATCCCGCCTTTCGCCATGATGATACCGGAAAGTACGAACATCGGTACTGCCAGAAGCGGAAAGCTGTCCAGCCCGCCGAACATCGAGCGGATCAGATATTTCGCGCCGACCGTGAATGACGGATCCATTACGCTCGGCAGCACCGAAGTGATTCCAAGCGTGATTCCGACTGGAATCGCAATCACCAGAAGTACAATAAACACAAGGAACAGAATACCGATTGACATTGCTTCTACTCCTTTCTTCTGTGACTTCTGCGGTGACGGCCGGAAGGCCCGGACTCACCGGATTCGACAAAATTCTCGGTCGAGTTGGCTTCCATGATCGCATCCGGGCGATTGCGCTCCGGATGCGCCGGGTCATAGACATTCTGCCCCAGCGAAACCCGGAATTCGATGATCCAGCGCTGGATGATCCGGAAAGCGACCAGTACAAATGAAACGAACGGCGCCGCCTGAATATAGTACATCGGAATCCCGAGCGCCGGACTCACCTGTCCGCTCTCGACAGCAGACATCATATATGAAAATGAAAACGGAATCATATACACGAAAAAAATCAGCTCAATCGTGTGATTTACCACCTTGATGACCGCCTTGGTTCTTCTGGAAAAATTCGCCACGAACTGTTCAATCTTGATCGAAATGCAGCGCTTCGAGCAGTAACTCACGCTCAGAAAGCCGCACCATATGAACAGGTAGCGCGTCAGTTCCTCAGTCCAGGACAGCGACGCACCCAGAACAAACCGGGAAAACACCTGTATTCCCATTATGACAGACATGGCAATCAGCATAATCACCAGGACAAATTCTTCGATGTAGTTGTCCAACCACCTTAATATCGCCTTCATCAATGTCTCCTGTCAACAACGACCGTGCTCAAGAGCAGCAGATACAGTAAATATAGAAGAAGCTGCCCGCTCTCCCTTCTCGTCCGGGCACAGGCAGCTCCACTTGTTAATCCGATCTGCTTTACATTGCTCCGTGAATGAGTGTCAGCACGGTTTTGAGGTCTTCTACTCCCATCTGTCCTGGCGCCGATGCCTTCGCTGCCGCACCGAATGTCAGCGCAGATCCGAAGGCCTCTCCGACCAGACGGCTGATCACACCGGTGCCCGCCATCGACATTGTGATGATCGGACGATCCGCGTAATTCGTCGCCATCTCCTCGGTTGCCTCGAGGAGGGTCAGGACGTCTTTTTTGCTGTTCGGCATCACCGCGATCTTCGGGATGTCTGCGCCCAGATCCTGCATCTTGCGCAGCCGTCCGATGATATCGTCTTTATCCGGAGTCTTGTCAAAATCATGGTTCGAAGCGACCACTTTGACGCCGGCCGCATGCGCGCCATCGATAATGCGCTTTACGACCTCATCGCCCGTGAAGACCTCAACGTCCACGAGATCCACGAGTCCGGTCTGTGCCGCCTCAATGTTCAGCTTCGCATAAGTCTCGGCTTCGATCGCCTTCTCGCCGCCTTCTTTCGATGTGCGGAAGGTCATCAGAATCGGAAGATCGCCGAGCACTTCCCGAAGCTGCTTCAGCGTTTCCTTTAACTCTGCAAAATCAAATACATTCTCATACCAGTCAACGCGCCACTCGACCACGTCAGCAGGAAGCTTTGTGATTGCTCCGGCCTCATCCAGAATTGCCTCACGGCTAACCCCGACGATCGGTACGCAGATCTTCGGCATTCCCTCTCCAATAACGGTATTTCTGACTTTAACAGTATTCATAGTGAACCTCTCTTTCATCTGTTCCCCATTCATATCGGCCGCGCCGCCGGTTCGCACCAGCGGTGCGGTCAGCCGATTTCCGAAAAGATATTAGTTATTTTCTGCTGTCTCTAACATCTTAGCATAATTCTTGTTGACGAACAAACCGAGTACTACGCCGATCGCCGTGATTACGATATTCATTACCATAACTCCGCTCGGAGACATAGCCGACGCAGCAGTCAGGATCGTGTAATTGCAGAGCGAGGAAGCGATCATTACGAGCGCGGTAACCGTACCCTTGATCTTCGGGAAAAGCATGTTGCAAACCGATGTTGCGATCTGCAGCAGTCCGCCGGCTCCGGCCCATCCGATGATGAATGCGCCGGTCTTGCACATGCCCTGACTCGGGATCATCAATACCGAGACCAGCGTTACCAGGCAGATCACCGGATAAATCAGGATGAATCTCACGTCTTTGATCTTTCTGGTCAAGAGCGCCGTTACGATCAGTGCGAGCATCGTTCCGATCGAATAGAAGGACTGCATGCCGGAAGGATCTTCCCAGCCGACAACGGTCTTGGCATAGTTCTGCGCGCAGTTCAGCCAGAGCTGGAACGTTCCGGTGCAGGTGAATCCGATCAGGATCATCGCGATGGAACCCGCAGAGAATTTCGTGTGCTTGAGGCTGTCGATCAGACCTTCCTTCTTCTCCGAACCGGCCTTCTTGTCCGTATCCGGCAGCGGGAAGAAGATGATCAGCGCCATCAGAATGAGGTAGCCGATACCTACAATGTAGAACAGCCTGTTGTATGTAACCAGTCCGTTCGAGGTGGTGCCGACAGTAATTCCGAGGAAGAACGGGAGCAGCATCTGCGAAATAGCGATCGCGAATTTGATGCCCATCGTCGCAACGCCCGGCGCCTTGTCGATGATTTCCGCAACGGCCGGATAAATACCGGTGTCGAGGAAAGAGTTTGCGATGCCGCCGACAATCGCGCAGACATAGGCAATGCGGTAGCCAGATCCGGCACCGGCATTGAATGCCAGCGCCAGTCCGATCAGATAGATCGCATAAGTCAGTCCGCCGATCACAACGGATGCGCGGCGTCCCAGCTTATCCGAGAGCGGTCCGGCAAAAGGCAGTGCGATCAGTCTTCCGAGTCCGAGCGCCGCACTGATCGCGGTAATCGCCATTACTTCAACATTCCAGTCTGCGGCGAGTGCTTCCTTGATCACCGCCTGTCCGAGGATCGAGCAGCCGATTCCGTGGAGGAAATAATTCAGATACAGCACGATCACGCTTGGGAGATATTTCTTGTTCGTCATGTCGTCAGTCCTTTCAATTCGTCTTTGCGTTGAACTATTCAGCAGCCCCGGTTAGTCGTCGTAGCTGATGCCGAGCACTTCCTTCATATGCTCGATCGGCATTGGCTTGCCGGTCCACATTTCGAATCCGGCCGCACCCTGGAACAGCATCATTCCTAGACCATTCATGGTCTTGCAGCCGACTTCCTTCGCCATCTTTCTCATCTTCGTGCAGAGAACAGCATACGGAACGTCGATGACGATCAGCTCCGGGCGGAAGAACGACTTGTCCGGTACGACGGAAACGTCTTCCAGCGGCTTCATGCCCGCGCCGGTCGCATTGACGAACATATAGCTGTCAGCCATCTCTTCACGCAGCTTCTCTTTGTCGTCCAGATCGTAGATCGCCGCCTTGCAGTTCGTGTTCTCATTGATCTTTTTCACCGTCTCGAGACCGTTCTCGTAGAACTTATCCTTGATATTGAAGATCGAGATCTCCGCAACTCCGTCGAGTGCTGCCTGGATTTCGATTGCCGTAGCTGCTCCGCCGGCACCCGCGATGGTCATCTTCTTGCCGATCGGATCGATTCCGTTGTCCTTAATCGCCCGCATGAATCCGATACCATCCGTATTGTATCCGGTCAGATGGCCGTTATCGTTTACGATTGTGTTGACCGCGCCGCAGAGCTTTGCTTCCGGAGAAAGCTCGTCCAGATACTGACCGACGATCGTCTTGTTCGGCATCGATACGTTCGAGCCTCTCATCTTGAGTGTCCGGATCGCCTTGACTGCATCCTCGATCTCATCTGCGCCGACTTCAAAAGCCAGATACGCGTAATCCGCACCGACTTCCGCAAATGCCTCATTCTGCAGCGACGGCGAGCTGGAGTGCCGAATCGGGTATGCCATCAGTCCAATCAGTTCAGTGTGTCCTGTAATTCTCTCTGCCATTTTTACTCTCCTAAAGTCAATCTTTCATTCTGCATCAAATATGCGTTCTAATAACTGCGAATCGAATCGTTGTCTCTGTAATCTGCTTTACCACAAGCCGGGAACGATTCTGTTAAATTAATAACTTGTCGATATCAACATTGTAGCCAGAGCGACCGATAAAATCCAGTGAATAATTTGTCAATTTTTGATAGCATCATGCTATCGGTTATTTTGCGGGTATGCTATAATATATGTGGATTTTCGGTTATTTCTGCTTTTTACAGCCCTCAAAGGCAGCCCGGACTCTGATTCGGATCGCCGATATTGTTTTTTTATTCCGGAATATTTAATTATTGCGATAAATTAATAACATGCATTTATGCATGTATGTTATCCTGTCCGGTCCTCCGGCGTGACGCTGTCATCCGCTGTGGACCATTTTGAAGAAAGGAAGCAGATACTATGACACTGAACCAGCTTCTGTACTTTCAGCGAGCTGCGCGCATGTGCAATTTCCGCGCGGCAGCCGAAAGCCTGTACATTTCACAGCCGTCTTTATCCCGGTCGATCAGCGCGCTGGAGGAGGAACTGGATCTTCATCTGTTTGAGAAAGACGGACGCGGTATCAAGCTGACCAGTGCCGGGCGGATTTTTCTCGAACATGTGAACCGCATCCTCGAAGAGTGTGACATTGCGGTGTCCCATATGAGAGAGCTGTCCGAGACAGGCGGGCACATCAACATCGGATATGTTTTTCCGCTCGCTAACTATTATATTCCGCACATGGCGCGGAAATTTCTGGACATGCCGGAGAATCATTCCGTCACATTCGGTTTTACCCAGAACATTACGGAAGACATTCTGTCGGATATAAAGAAGGGAAAGCTGGACATCGGATTCTGCGCGTTCTCCGAGAACGAGGAAGATCTCGAATTCACGCCGATATTGAAACAGGAGATGGTCATCATCACATCCCGGAACCACCCGCTCGCAGACGAAGGCGCGCTGCCGATCCGTACGCTGACGGAATATCCGGTCATCGGATACGACCGGAGTTCGGGGCTCGGGAAGTTCACACGCCGGCTCTACCGGCGACTCGGGATGAAACCGAACATCGTATGCGAATGTCCGGATGAAAACTCCATTCAGGCTCTGGTACACGAACAGTTCGGCATTGCGCTTGTAGCAAAGGTAGATATTCTGAACAACGAAAACCTGAGTATCCACAGCGTCTCCGACGAGGACCTCAACCACTACGTCAACATGGTCTGGCTCCGAAATCACTATCTGCTGCCGGCCGCTCAGCGATTTATCGGATTTATGAAAGAACATTCCGACACAAAATCCGATACGCTCCGGACTCGTATGGAATGACGCATCTTGATTGATACTTTTTTGCTATCAAAAGAGGACGAAAGATATATTTTTCTTTTGTCCTCTTTTGTTATATTCTTAACTTACCACAAGACAGGAAATGATCTGTGAAAGCAATTCAGCTTTAAAAGGAGAACCATAAAATGAAAAAAGATTATCCGAAGCTTTTCGAGCCACTCACGATCAAACGCATGACCATCAAGAACCGTGTTGTCATGACACCGATGGGCACCAATTACGGCGAAGCCGATGGCCAGCTCAGCTATCCGCACATGAATTATTACAGACTGAGAGCGAAGGGCGGCACGGGCCTGATCATCGTCGAGAACGCGAACGTCGATTATCCGACCGGTTCCAATGGAACGAGCCAGATCCGGATTGACCATGACCGGTACATGCCGAGACTGTACAAGCTGACCGATCTGATTCACCAGGAAGGCGGCCTCGCTGCGATCCAGATCAACCACGCAGGCGCTTCCGCAATGTCCTCCCGTACCGGAGTCCCGACCGTATCCTCGTCAAACATTCCATCCAAGGACGGCGGTGAGATTCCACGCCCGCTGACGAAGGAAGAGATCGAAGTCATCGTCAGGAAGTACGGCGAAGCGGCGAAGAGAGCGCAGACTGCCGGATTTGACGCAGTTGAAGTTCACTGCGGTCACTCCTATCTGATCAGCCAGTTCCTGTCGCCGATCTATAACAAGAGAACTGACGAGTTCGGCGGCTCCGCTGAGAACCGCGCTCGTTTTGCAAAAATGGTAATCGAAGAAGTCCGCAGACAGGTTGGTCCGCACTTCCCGATTTTCGCCCGGATCAGTGCAGATGAATTCGCGGAAGGCGGCAACACGCTGGACGATACGCTCGAGTATCTGCAGTATTTTGAAAAAGAAGTTGATGTCTTCAACGTTTCCGCCGGCCTGAACTGCTCCCTGCAGTACCAGATCGACAGCAACCTCTATCCGGACGGCTGGAGATCCTACATGGCGAGAGCGGTCAAAGAGAAATATGGCAAGCCGGTCATCACGATGGGCAACATCAGAAGTCCGAAGATTGCGAACGACATTCTCGAGAGGGGCGACGCAGACCTCATCGGAATCGGCCGCGGCCTGATCGCGGATCCGGACTGGGTCAACAAGGCGCAATTCGGTCACGAGTGTGATATCCGTAAATGTATTTCCTGCAACGTCGGCTGCGCCGGCAACCGGATCGGCAACAACCGTCCGATCCGCTGCACGGTCAATCCGTCCGTTCTGGAAGGCGATACATACAAGAAGCTGCACGTCAACAAGACATGCAACGTCGTTGTTGTCGGCGGCGGCACGGCCGGAATGGAAGCGGCCTGCACTGCTGCAGAGGTCGGATGCGACGCGTTCCTGATTGAGAAATCCGATCACCTCGGCGGCCTTGCTGTTGAAATCTCGAAATTCCCGGACAAGAACCGTCTGAGAAACTTCCCGGATTATCTCGAAAGAAGAGCGAAAAAACTGCACAACCTCCACATCTTCCTGAATACGGAAGCGACACCGGAGTTCGTCAAGAGCCTGCAGCCGGATGTCATCGTCAATGCGACGGGTTCTGTTCCGCTGATCCTCCCGATCAAGGGACTCAAGGAGAACACGGACGCAGAAGGCGGCAAGGTCAAGACCGTGCTCGGAATCATCAACAACCTGCCGAACTATCCGGAAGATATGACCGGTAAGAAGGCCGTTGTTATCGGCGGCGGCGCTGTCGGACTCGATGTTGTCGAGTACTTTGCTCCGCGCGGCGCGGATACGACCGTCATCGAGATGATGCCGAAGATCGGCGCCGGACTGGACCCGATCTCGAAGGTCAGCGTACCGGCTCTGATGAAGAAGTACAATGTTCACCAGAGACCGTCCACAGCACTGCAGGAAGTCAAGCCTGACAGCTTCGTCGTTAAGAATCCGGATGGAAGCATCGAAGATGTCGATTTCGACTACGGCTGCATCTGCATGGGCCTCAAGTCGAACAATCCGGTCCTCGACATGCTGAAGGAGAACTTCGATGACGGCACCGTTGAGATCATGAACATCGGCGATTCCAAGCTCCACAGACAGATCATCCACGGAACAGAGGAAGGCCGCAGCATCATCAACGTCCTCGAGAAGAGAGGCTTCATCGACTAATTACAATTTGCAAAAGCCATTGCACAATACATATCACAACCATCCTAATCAGCGAAAGTGGATGCCGCGCGATCTCCGCGCAGTATCCACTTTTCGTTTCAGCATATTCTTCTCCCGCCGAAATCCGGCAAAGTATTGAAGGTTATTGTAAAACTCCGTTGAATAAATCTGCTGCTCCGACCGGATATATGCGGATATTTATATGCTTTTATTCCAACATCAATCGGCTCCTCTGCCCGGCTTCCACCCGATAGCCTGCTTTCTGGCATCCACAAATCTCCGATAGATGCCCTCTTCGCTCATCAGTTCACTGTGAGTTCCGCGCTTAACAATGCGGCCTTTGTCCACGACGAAAATCTGTTTCGCATTTCTCACGGTCTTCAGCCTGTGGGCGATCATCAGAATGGTCTTGTCCCGGGTCAGCGCTTCCATCGCGCCCATGAGCTCCTTCTCATTTTCCGGATCCACATTCGCTGTGGCCTCGTCGAAAATGATGACCGGAGCGTCTTTCATGATCGCTCTTGCAATGGAGATCCGCTGCTTTTCTCCCCCCGAAAGCGAGGTTCCCCGCTCGCCGATCACGGTGTCATATCCATCCGGGAGATCCATGATAAAACCATGGCAGCATGCTTTTTTTGCGGACTCCATCACTTTTTCTAAAGAGGCTTCCGGCGCGCCGAACCGGAAAAAAGCTCAGGAACGAGTTTGCGGTGGCTGCCGGGATTTTCACTCTTTGGAACGAGCCCGCCGGGCGCACATAAAAAGAGGATGCCATGCAATCATTGCGCGTCATCCCCTTCTTATATCTGCATCTTCATCTCCCCGCCTGCTGAAAAAGCAATTCAGGTTATCCGAAAAATCATCTGTTGAATCAATCTACTCCGGGCGAATGCCGATCTGGATCAGCACAATGACCAGCAGCATCACCGAGATTGCGATCACCGCCGACAGCACCGAAAAATCAAAGAAATACGTGCTGATGCCGAAAACGAAAGCGCTGTTCATCACGCCGTTGCCGTTCCAGTTGGGGCCGTATGAATAGAAAAAATCGAGATTTTTCCTGCGCTCAATTATAGCCAGAATCACACCCGCCGAAGCGACAAAGCAGCCCACAACGACAGCGGCTTTCGCCGGAATCCCGGTGAACATAACCTCTCCTGCGAAGTTCCGGATCAGACCCGAAAGCAGGCTGACAACCGCGAAATATATCAGATTTCTCCGAAGAGAAAGGCGCATGCAACTCTGCCAGGCTTCTTCTTTTGCCAGGCGAATGATGTTGTCTTCTGCATTGGCCAGGTAGCTGCTCTCGTCCGGAAGTCTCTTCCCGGAAAGCAGCTCATTTACCGTTATCCCGAGTTCCCGGCAGAGCGGCAGCATCAGCGACGGATCCGGAAGTCCCCGGCCGGTCTCCCATTTGCTGACCGTCTTGTCACTGATCTCAAGCGCGTCCGCAAGGTCCTGCTGCGTCATCTTTTTTTCCTTTCGGATTTCTTTGATAAAATCACCGACTTCTTTCTGGTCCATTGTAAAGTCTCCATCCTGATGTCGATCGCCAATGGTTCTTTGAAATATCGTCCGTAATGGATGTTATCATTTATTTTCATTCCTGTAAAGGCAGCGGCCGAGTCCCCGCAGGGGACAGGTACCCACAGGGGAACCCGTAGGGGGGAGATTCCCTTCACCGTCCATTAAAATACCCGCGCTTCAAGCGCGGGTAAAATACTGGAGCAGGTGAAGGGAATCGAACCCTCGACGCGAGCTTGGGAAGCTCGAGTTTTGCCATTAAACTACACCTGCATCTTCTTACATCATATGAAATTTACGAACGCAGTAATTATACCCTAAATCCCCCGTTCCGTCAATTCCTGAAATCCGGAAGGCAGGGAAATCACCGGACTCCCCTGCCTTGAACTTACTGTGTTTTTTTCTATATTCCAGATTATTCCGCGTCGAGCGCAGCCTTGATCATCGCCGGCAGCTTGCGGCATTTCGCCTCGGAAATCGAAGCGACGGACACCCGGACACCCTTGGTGAACGGAACGACAAAGGCGTCCATCTCCTCCAGCTTTTTGCTGACTGCATCCGGATCTTCGCACGGTACCGAGCAGAAGAAGCCGGCACGGAACGGAACCATCCTGAGCCCGACTTTCGCGGCTTCCTCTTCGAACGCGCGGCCTCTCTGAAGCAGAAAATTACGGAAGCCCTTCCGCTCCTCATCGACTTTTGCGAGCAGCGCCGGATCAGAGTATATCCGGTCGATAACGGTCTGCGGACCTCTCGGGCAGTTAGACCAGCTGGCACGCGCGGAGAACGACATCACGCGGACGAATTCGTCCCGGACTGCCTCGCTCTTCGCGATGCAGATCGTCGCAGCGCAGCGGCATCCGTAGAATGTGAATGTCTTCGACGCGCTGTAAGCGAGCATCGGTAGAATGTTCTCGTTTAAATCCTCGAGCTTCGGCAGGAACGAACGCACTTTCTTCTCATCTCCGGCAAAATCGATATACGCAACGTCGACGACGAGCGCGATCTTCTTCTCTTCCGGCATCGAATTCAGAATGCGAACCACGCCGTCCCAGTCTTCATCCGACAGCGAATAGCCGGTCGGGTTGTTCGCCGGAGTGTTCAGGATGATCAGGAGACGATCCTGAATGCGGAGGAGCTTCTTCACCTTGTACTCGAAGTCCGCCAGATTGAAACTGCCGCTATCGTCGAACATGTCGAATGTCTCCTCGTCGCGGAACTGCTCCATCGCGATGTTTTTGTAAGTCGTCCAGTGCCAGTCGTGGGTCAGGATCTTGTCGCCCGGGCAGGTGTAGTTTGCGATCGCGTTGCGGAGCGATCCGGTTCCGCCAGGCGATGCCACGACGCCGACATAGCCGTTCGGCGTATAGTCACCGAAAGCTGCTTTTTGAATCGCGGACCGGAACCCCGGAGTGCCTGCAATCGGAGCATATTCGGCATACTCTGCCGGACGGAGCGCTTTTACCGCTGCATCCACTGACGACAGCACGATCAGATTGCCCTCGTCGTCGAGCAGCGCGCCGATCGTCGCGTTGATCACATTCTCCCTGCCTTTCTCTGCAATGGCCTTTTTCGCGCGGCCGCTGATGCCGAAAATCTTGTCTTCCGCCGGAATCACACGCCCATTATACGCCGCAAATTCGTTGCCCATGTTACTAATCCTTTCTTTTCTTCCAATAACTACACGCTTGATATTTTCCCCCAGAGTGCTGAATTTTGCTTCATACTCCGTCATTATGTTTCCCTCGCTGTATTCGCAGTGATGCAGATCCCGCGTCATTTCAAGAATCGCCAGATCAGACGCGTAAATCTCCCGGAGCGTAAAATTGAACAGCCCGGTGTTGTCCGTCTTGAACGTGACCACGCCGTCCGGCCGCAGCACCCTGAAATACTGCTTCAGCTTCGAGCGGTGCGTCAGACGCTTCTTCGCGCTGTAATTCTTCGGCAGCGGATCGCTGAAATTCAGGTAGATCCCGTCGGCCTCGCCCGCCGTGAACCAATCGGTCAGATCCACGATGAAATCCGGGATAAAAACAACATTGCGAAGTTCCTTCTCCCGCACCTTCTCCATTGCCCGAAGCATCACGCTCCGGTTTCCTTCGACTCCGACAAAAAAACATTCCGGCTTCGATTCTGCCATCTCCGAAATGAACCTGCCTTTGCCGCACCCGATCTCCAGGTACAGCGAAGCGCAGCCGCCTCTTTCACCGGCGAGTTTCCGCCAGCTGCCGCGCATCTCCGCCGGCTCGTACACCAGCAGATCTTCATATGCTTTATATTTCTCCTCCAGGTTGCGGACTTTCCTCTGCCTCAAACCTTCTCCTTTCAGTATCAATCAGCGGAACAGCCATCTCGAAGCGATGATCACTCCGAGAAATGCGACCATCAGAAACGCCGCCCACACATCTCGCTTCGAAAAACGTATCTCATTCATCCTCGTACGACCCTCTCCGCCGTGGTAGCACCGGGCTTCCATCGCCAGCGCCAGCTCCTGCGCAATGCGGAACGAGCTGACGAACAGCGGAATCAGAATCGGAATCAGGCTTTTGGCCCGCTGAATCAGGTTCCCGGATTCGAAATCCGCGCCGCGCGCCTGCTGCGCTTTCATGATTTTATCCGTCTCTTCCAGAAGTGTCGGGATGAACCGGAGCGCGATGGTCATCATCAGCGCGATTTCGTGACTCGGCACACCGACCTTCGACAGCGGCTTCAGCAGCTTCTCAAGGCCGTCAGTCAGTTCCATCGGCTTCGTCGTCAGCGTCATCATCGACGTCCCGATGATGAGCAGCACCAGCCGGAGCGCCATGAAGCACGACCTGTACAGGCTCTCGTAAGTAATCGTCAGAAACTTCCATTGCCAGATCACCGTGCCGTCAATCATGAACAGATTGATGACAAAGGTCAGCATTATAATGATAAAAACAGCTTTGAGCCCGCGGAAAATAAATCGCACCGGCACGCCGGACACCGCGATGACCACGGCCAGTGCCAGAATCGCGATTCCGAATCCGCGAAAACTGTTCACGATAAAGAGTTCGATGATATACATCAGCGCCGCGATAATCTTCGTGCGCGCGTCCAGCCGGTGAATTACCGACTGCCCCGGATAATATTGTCCTAAAGTGATATCTCGGATCATTCTTCTATCTTTCCTCCAGCCAGCGGATGATTTCCCGTTCCGCCTCTTCCGGTGTCAGCGCAGTGTCGCTGACTGCCGGAATCCGGCTGTGGAGCTTTCCCATAATCTCCCGGACCGGAGGCACATCCAGTCCGATGCTCTTCAGATAATCCATCTCTCCGAAAACTTCCCCTGGCGTCCCGTTCCTGACGAGCTTCCCGCGGTCCATAACCAGAACACGATCTGCTATTTTTGCAACATCCGCCATGTTATGGGAAACCAGAATAATGATGATGTTCTTCTCCCGGTGAATCCGCTGTAACAGCTCCAGCACCTCTCTGTGCGCCGCCGGATCCAGTCCCGCGGTCGGTTCGTCCAGTATCAGCACCTTCGGATTCATCGCAATCACGCCGGCGATCGCGACCCTGCGCTTCTGTCCGCCGGACAGCTCAAAAGGCGACCGGTCCCGTATTTTCTGATAATCCAGACCGACGATCTCAATCGATTCGCGGACGACGCGATCCAGCTCTTCTCCCGCAATTCCGAGATTTCCCGGCCCGAAAGCGACATCTTTTGCGACCGTCTCCTCGAACAGCTGATACTCCGGATACTGGAAAACCAGTCCGACCTTCTTACGTATATCGACCATTTTGGCACCGGGCGCGGTGATGCAGGCCCCGTCGACAAAAATTTTTCCCTCTGTCGGGCGCAGCAGTCCGTTCAGATGCTGCAGCATTGTCGATTTGCCGGATCCCGTGTGGCCGATGACGCTGACAAACTCACCGTCATTGATCTCGAAACTGACATCGTCCAGCGCCTTCGTCTCGTTCGGCAGCCCCGGTGAATAAATATATGTGAGATGTTCTACTTTAATCGACATATCGAATCCACCAGTTCTTCCTCTGTCAGAATTCCTTCCGGTAAATCATACCCGTGCGCCGCGATTCTCGCGCGCATATCCGCCGCTGGCGGCATATCGAGTCCCGCTCGCTTCACCAGCTTCGGGTCGGCAAACAGCACCCTCGGCGTCGAGTCGCTGAAGATCCTTCCATTCTTCAGGACGATGATCCGGTCTGCGTCCACCGTTTCTTCCATATAGTGCGTGATCATGATCACGGTAATTCCTTCGTTGTGCAGGCGGTGAATCGTCTGCATCACCTGCTTCCGCCCTTTCGGATCCAGCATTGCCGTCGACTCGTCGAACACGATGCATTTCGGATGCATCGCGACGACGCCCGCAATCGCAATCCGCTGCTTCTGGCCCCCGGAAAGCATATGAGGCCCCTTCTTCCGTTCTTCGTACATTCCGACGTCCTTAAGCGCCTGATCGACCCGCTTCCGGATCTCCTTCGGATCCACGCCCAGATTCTCCGGGCCGAAAGCGACATCATCCTCTACGACGGAGGACACAATCTGATTATCCGGATTCTGAAAAACCATTCCGATCCGGCTCCGGATCTTCCAAATCAGATCATCGCTCCGGGTGTTCATCCCGTCAATCAGCACATCGCCTTCCGTCGGGACCAGCAGTCCGTTCAGCGTCTTTGCCAGCGTCGACTTGCCGGATCCGTTCGGCCCGACCACAGCGACCAGACTGCCCTCTTCGATATCGAAACTGATGTCGTCGAGCGCCCGGTAAAGCGTCGGCTCCTGATCCACGCCATTATCCCTGCGATATTCAAAAATCAGGTTCCGCACCTGCACGATCGCCGCCATATGCCCTCCTATCCGAAGATTCGCTTACAGACGGATATTATATCATAAAAACACGAATCGGTTCAACGCCAGCCGCGGCGCTGAACACTTTAACCAAGCTCGCGCGGCGCCTAGCCTTCCCCTTATCTGGACTAGGCGGCGCCAGCCGCTCCGTCTGCCGACGTCGCGACTGGCATAGCTCTCACTAAGCTTGCGCGTTGCCGGAGGCAACGCGCTCTTTGTTCCCTTCAATCTATACCAGGTTGCGCCAGCCGCTCCGTCTGCCGACGTCGCG
>Ga0256406_1004927_pt1 | contig 14728 bp, 13 predicted proteins | sample RumenRJG_03DNA_FD_185986 | JGI IMG/M metagenome (GOLD analysis project Ga0256406, IMG submission 185986) | Bovine rumen microbial communities from Lethbridge, Alberta, Canada - RJG_03 | ecosystem: Host-associated > Mammals > Digestive system > Stomach > Rumen | place: Canada: Alberta | collected... | reverse complement strand
CGGCGGAAAGGGACAAGAAGAAGGAACCGGAGATCCGGACCGCAAACGGAATGATTCGTAATTAATACGGAAGTTTCTTTCCGATCGACATATAAGTAAAGATACCGGTACAGAGAACGCGACCGGTCTGGTCACTGACCTTTGCCTCGAGTACGGTCACCCGTTTCCCGTGTTTGACCGCCTGCGCCGTCCCGAACAGCTCACCGCAGTCATCGAAGCCGGCCCGGAGAAAATGAAAAGAACAGTCCAGCGTCGTAACCTGCATCCCGTATGAACTCGCCGCAGCGCCGCAGACGACATCCGCAAGTGTGAACAGACACCCGCCGTGCACCGATCCGATCGGATTTTTTACATCTTCCGTAAGTTCCATCGCCGCTTTTGCATATCCGCGCCGCATCTCGACGACCCGGATCCCGAGCAACCCGGCAAAGCGGTTGTCGCGGTTTCTCGCATGCATCACCTTCTCGAGATTTATCCCGGCTTCTTCCGTATCATTCTTTTCTTTTTTATCCTTATCGCACATCACACACGCTCCTGAAATCTTTCTGAATCCGTTCTCCGCAGCGCCGCATCGCATGGCACCGCTGATAAACGCTGATAAAAAGAGAAGGCAGGACAAGCCTGCGCGCTCTCACGCTCCGCCGTCCTGCCTTCCGGCCCGGATGATCACTTCGCCGGGTTCGGATTTTCCCTGATCATCACTTCGCCGTCTGATTTTCCGACGATGATCCGGCTGCAGTAGTTCAGAAACAGCCCGTGCTCCAGAACGCCTACGATTCCGCTGACCTTTTCTTTGACATCCTGGATATCAAAGCCTGCGCCGAGGTGCAGATCGATGATATAATTGCCGTTGTCGGTCACGAACAGCCTGCCGTCGCGCTCACGCATCACCGGCTTCCAGCCGTACGCGTCCATCTTCTCAAACGCCTGCTTTGATCCGTACTTTGCGACTTCGATCGGCAGATGGAACGCACCGATGTGATCAACCAGCTTGCTCTCATCCATGATCCAGATCACCTCTTTTGCAAGGGTCGCAACAACCTTCTCGCGGTACAGCGCTCCGCCGCCGCCCTTGATCGCGTTGAACTCCGGATCGATCTCATCGACACCGTCGATGTCCAGATCGATATGATCGACCTGATCGATCGTCAGAAGCGGTATTCCCAGCTCCCTCGCCTGTTTCTCGGTCGCATTCGAGGTCGGAATCGCCTGGAGATGATACCCCTTCTTCACCAGCTCTCCGACCGCATTTACCATATGATATGCGGTAGAACCGGTCCCGAGGCCGAGAACCATCCCGTCCTTCACGTATTCCGCCGCTTTTTCACCCGCCAGTTTCTTCATGTCTACCATGACAATACCTCCGCTAATCTCATTGAAAGAATGAAAATCTCTGCTTTTCTGATTGTACCACACTGTGAAATATTTGCACAGCCGGACGTCTCCCCATCTCGTGCATTTTCCGTGTTTCATTCGTGGTCTGAATCGTATATAATCATACCGTCAGACACAGATTGACTGCGAAGATGCGGACAGGTATCAGATCATTGAAAAAACTACGCCCTGAAACAAATTCAAAATATGCACAGATCTCTTTTTATGCGATTCTGACTGTCGTAATTATCTTTATCCTCGCCAGAATCGTTGACCATCTTCCTGCCTTTTTCGGGGCAGTCGGAAGCGGTCTTCACTGGCTCGGAGTGATCCTCCGGCCTCTGGTTACCGGATTCTTTATCGCGTACCTTCTCTATCCCCTGACGAATTTCTTTCAGCGTCAGCTGAAGAAAGTCCCGGGATGGAATCAGAAAGCAAAGCTCACCCGCGGGCTCGCCGTGCTCTGCACCGTTGTGATCGCATTTGTCGTGATCTTCGTCCTGCTGACGCTTATGATCTCGACCGTCACCCAGGAACTTCACGCGGTCCGGCTCGATGACATCAGCAATTTTCTCACCGGACTGGCCGACACGATCCGCTCGTTCTTCTCCACCCTGTCCGAATGGCTTTCCAGTATGAGCATCGGTTCGGAAGATCTCACGACGATTGCGGATAAAATCTCCGGCTGGGGTACTTCAATCGCGCAGAAGGCAGGTAGCGATATTTTGAACAACGTGTCGAAAATTCCGTCGTTTCTGGCCGGGTCCATGTTCGCGATCATCTTTTCCATCTATTTCCAGCTCGACGGCGAAGGACTGAAGCGTTACTGGAAACGCGTGTACCGCGCGATCACAAACAAAAAGATCTACGACGGGACGCGGATCCTCCTGAACGACGCGGATCGTGTCTTCTCCGGCTATATCCGCGGTCAGCTCATGGATGCGGTTTTCATGGCCGTCGTCGTCAGTGTTGCTCTGGCGCTGATCCACGTCCCCTTCGCGATCCTGATCGGAATTCTCTCCGGAATCGGAAATCTGATCCCGTACCTCGGTCCGGTGATCGCATACGGATCCACCGCCCTCGTCTGCCTCGTCGAAGGGGACATCCGGATGCTGATCGTCTCGATCATCGTGGTATTCATCATCCAGACGATCGACGGAAACGTGATCAATCCGAAGTTCCTGGCGAATACGACGCACGTACATCCGGTGCTCGTCATCGTCGCACTGCTGATCGGAAGCCGCTCAGGCGGATTGATCGGCATGATCTTCGCCGTTCCGGTAGCCGCCCTGATCAAAGTCGAATTTGAGCGGCTCATCAACGATCTGATCCGCCGCCGAAACATCAAATCTGCATAAAAGATCCTCCTGATCCCGGACGATACAGATCGTTTTTCCGGAATCAGGAGGATCTTTTTGCTATTTTGAAATCATTTAGCCGTTTACCAGTTCACGGCGATATCGAGCTGGTGCGGATTGGAAAGCGCGAACGTTCCTGTGTCGCACACAATTGCCTTTCCGAGGCTGCAGTCCACATGGGACCCTCTCGGATGAACACTCAGATTTGCCGCGACCATCACATAGTCGCCGAGCATTTTCACGCCGTCGGAACGTACCCAGTACGGATCATTATTTCCCATATTCCGCATGATCCGCACAACGCCGGACATTTCCATGTTGTAGTACGTCTCCTTGCCGCTCGGACCCATAACGACGCCTTTACTCTTCGTCAGAACGCCGGAGCCGATATAATAGGAAGAAGGATCACGGTTCTCCGATTTTTCATTTCCGCCTGACGGAACCGAACTGCCCGCATCCGCTGTGTTCTTGCCGGAAGGCGCCTGCTTCTGCGCCGCCGCCTTCGCCGCGGCTGCCTGTGCGTCCGCCGCCGCGACCTCATCGGCCGCTTTTTTCGTCAGGGCGTCGACCTGACTCTGCTGCTGCTGAATCTGACTCGCCAGCTGCGCCGCCTGGCTCTGCTTATCCGCGATGCCCGCCGCAAATTCGTTTACCTGCGCGGAAGTCTTATCAAGGAGCTGCTGCACCTCGCTCTTTTTGTCTTCCGTCTTCTCACGGAGCGAATCGATCTGTTCCTGCTCGGACCGTACCTGTTCTTCCTTATCCCCGACCTTCTTACACGTCCTGGCGTACTCCTCAAGTTTCTTCCGGTCATACGATGTGATGCTTGCGAAATTATCCGCACGGTTCAGGAATTCCATGATACTCCCGGAGGTAAACAGTTCCTGCAGCGCGCCTTTTCCCTCCGAATATTCGTACATATACTGAATCCGGAGATCCATACTGCTGCGCTGGTGCTCCTCTTCTTTCTTTGCCTCCTCAAGATCGAGTGTGACCTGATCGAGTTCTTTCTGTTTATCCGAGTACTTCTGTTCAAGAGAAGTGATCTGAGAATTGATATCCGATACCTGAGAATTTAAGGTGGAAAGATACTCCTCCGCCTCGTTTTTCTTTGACTCGAGGTCGGCGATACTCTGCTCTACGGTTGAAAGCTGACTCTTTGACGAATCCGCCTGCTGCTTCGCCTGATCCAGCTGTTCCTGTGTCGTCGCTGCAGATACCTGTGCCGATGATAAAAGAACCGTAGCGGACAGGACCGCTGCCATCATACCTTTCTTCATAAAAGCCCCTTAACTGGTCATTGTCTGATAGAATCGGATAAATTATATCATAATTGTCACCAGAAAAGAAGCTTTTTTTAATATCTCTTAACAATTATGTCACATTTTCATTTTCCGGAACTCGCTGGGTGTCAGATCCGTCGTCTTTTTAAACGCCCGGGCAAAATGTGACGTACTGTTAAACCCGCACCGTTCGGAAATCGTCTCGATTGGTTCATCCGACTCGCGGAGCATCTCCATCGCCTTCCTGAGACGGTAATTTAACAGATACTCGTGAGGAGTGCTGCCCGTGTCTCTGCGGAACGCGCGGATCAGATAGGACTGCGACAGTCCCGAGAACTCCGTCAGATCCGAAAGCAGCAGCGGCTCATTGTAGTGCTCCCGCATATAACGCATCAATACCTGGCTGTTTATCTCCTCATCCACATTCGGCGCGGCGAGCTGTGTAAATATCTCCGTCAGATACTGGGACGTCTCGTACTCTCTGCACTGTTCATCGCCCGCACACTCGGCCACCTTTTCAAATAACCGGTGCATCTTCTCCGGATCCTCCGTGTCAAACACCGGACTCGCCGACCGGTTGAGAAGAAATCGCATATACGAATCCATCGTCACGCCCCCGCACCGGATCCAGAGTAGTTCCGCATCTTCCCTGCACCAGACCGTATGCGGCGCGTCCGCGCCGATCATAATGACCTGACCCGCTCCGGCGAACCGGTTCGCGCCGTATGCGCGAAGTTTGATCCGCCCGCTCACGACAAATACAAGAATATTCGAGGTCATACGACTCCGCTCGACAAAATACTCCGTTGAGCAGAAAAACCTGCCCCACCCGATCACGTAATACAGGGTTTCCCTGGCCAGTGATGAGGGGAGAAGCATCTCCATCGTAGAATTTTCCGACAAGCCTTTTTGTTTTACTTTCATGTTGATCCTCCTGCCCAACAACTTCCAATCGGACATTCCCGCCGCCGCACGAACGATGTCTGCTTACAGGTCAGGCGTACGGAAGGAGTTCTGCTGACAATTGAAAAAATGACAGCGTATTAACAAATCGGTACATTACCATTCACAGCACTGTCCGGTAAACAATTCTGCACTGCATAATATACCATAAAAATATGATGAATTTTTGAATATCCCGAACCGTTTCTTACTTTTTCTGTTTTGTCCAAAATTTTGTCACAGTTCTTGTGGATTTTGTTTATTCTCCATGTTCTCAGAAAATCCAAGCCAGTCTGTTTCCCATGATCCTCAATACTTTTGTCTAACAGGATGTCACAATAGAATATTTGTCCGAACAATCCGATGCATTTTTCCAAAAAATCCGGGGCAGCCTCCTCCACGTCGAGGATACTGCTCCGGATCTGAAATTAAAATCCCGCGCTTCCGCCGCTCTGAATCAAAGCTGCGGTCCCGCCGATACGAGATCTTTGCCCGCGTCGTTTCCTTCGTACTTCTTGAAGTTCTTGATAAAGCGTTCCGCCAGATCTTTCGCCTTCACATCCCACTCGGAAGCATCCTTGTAGGTGTCGCGCGGATCCAGAATCGCCGGATCTACGCCTGGAAGCTCCGTCGGAACTTCGAAGTTGAAATACGGAATCTTCTTCGTCGGTGCCTTGTCCACGTCGCCCGTCTGAATCGCGGTGATGATTCCGCGGGTATCCTTGATGGAGATACGCTTTCCGGTTCCGTTCCATCCGGTATTGACGAGGTACGCCTTTGCGCCGCTCTTCTCCATCTTCTTGACGAGTTCCTCCGCGTATTTCGTCGGATGCAGCTCCAGGAATGCCTGACCGAAGCATGCGGAGAAAGTCGGAGTCGGCTCGGTGATGCCCCGCTCGGTTCCCGCCAGTTTTGCGGTGAATCCGGACAGGAAGTAGTACTTTGTCTGCTCCGGCGTCAGGATCGATACCGGCGGAAGTACCCCGAATGCATCGGCAGACAGGAAGATCACATTCTCCGCAGCCGGGCCGGAGGAAACCGGATTGACCTGTTTCACATTCTTCTCGATATGCTCGATCGGATAAGATACACGGGTGTTCTCCGTTACGCTCTTGTCCGCGAAGTCAAGCTTTCCGTTCTCATCGATCGTGACATTCTCAAGAAGTGCGTCTCTCTTGATCGCATTGTAGATATCCGGCTCGGAATCCTTGTCGAGGTTGATGACCTTTGCATAGCATCCGCCCTCGAAGTTGAATACGCCGTCGTCGTCCCATCCGTGCTCGTCGTCGCCGATCAGAAGTCTCTTCGGATCTGTGGAAAGCGTCGTCTTTCCCGTTCCGGAAAGTCCGAAGAAAATCGATGTATGCTTTCCTTCCATATCGGTATTTGCGGAGCAGTGCATGGAAGCGATGCCCTTCAGCGGGAGGTAGTAGTTCATCATGGAGAACATACCTTTCTTCATCTCACCGCCGTACCATGTATTGATGATCACCTGCTCACGGCTCGTGATGTTGAAAACAACCGCGGTCTCGGAATTCAGTCCGAGCTCTTTGTAGTTCTCAACCTTTGCCTTGGACGCGTTGTAGACGATGAAGTCCGGCTCGAAATTCTCGAGTTCCTCCGCCGTCGGCCGGATAAACATATTTGTGACGAAATGTGCCTGCCACGCGACCTCCATGATGAAGCGGATCGCCATGCGTGTATCCTTGTTCGCACCACAGAACGCATCGACGACGAACAGTCTCTTTCCGGACAGCTCATCCTGTGCGATCTTCTTCACCGCCTTCCATGCTTCCTCAGAAGCCGGATGGTTGTCATTTTTATACTCGTCGGAAGTCCACCAGACGGTGTCCTTCGAGTTCTCGTCCATAACGATAAATTTATCTTTCGGAGAACGTCCGGTGTAAATTCCGGTCATAACATCGACAGCGCCCAGCTCGCTGACGCGTCCGACATCGTATCCGGTCAGACCCGGTTTTGTCTCCTCGCTGAAAAGCTCATCGTAGGACGGATTGTGGATAATCTCCGTTGCTCCGGTGATCCCGTATTTGCCAAGATCAAGTTGTGACATAGCCCATTACCTCTTTTCAAAAATGAATCCAGTACAGTGTGCATAGATTTTCGGATTGTATCGAAAAAAATACTTCCATTCGACCTCATTATACATGATTCAAACGGGATGTCACGCGAAAAATTTCAAAAAATATGAACTTTTCAGGAAAAAATCCGGCCCCGTCTGGCAAAAAAGGCTCCGATGAACTAGAATAGACAGAGCCGGTCCGGCCACAGGCCAAAATCGATTATGGAGTCAGACACATGGAAAACAGTATTTACGGCACGCACCGCCCGGAACTCGAGCGGGATATGGCGTGGCTTGAAAAGGAAGTCGACAAAATCCGGGGAGAACTGAAAAATACCCTCGGGATGGACCCGATCGAACATATTCTCGCGCGGATCAAGACCGAAGAAAGTATGCGGGAAAAATGCCGCCGGAACGGTCTTCCGGAGACACCGGAATCCGCTCTCGTCACAATTCATGACGCCATCGGTCTGCGTATCGTCTGCGCGTTCGTCGATGACATCTACGCGATCCGTAACCGGATCCGCGCCCTGCCGGATGTCACGGTCGTCCTCGAAAAAGATTATATCCGGCACGCGAAACCGAACGGCTACCGGAGCTATCATATGATTCTTCAGCTTTCCGACGGCCATTACGCCGAGATCCAGCTCCGGACCATCTCGATGGACACATGGGCCGCTCTCGAGCACCATATGAAATACAAACAGGACACCGGACCCCAGACCGGCCTGATCATCCACGAGCTGAAGCGCTGCGCGGACGAACTGGCATCAACCGACCTCTCGATGCAGACCATCCGCGATATGATTCAGGACGCAAACGCAGAACAGACCGATCCGATATCCGATCAGAAGAACAGGAGTTGAACGTCATTATGAAACTGCTTCTCGCTGAAGATACCGCCGATCTGAACCGTGCTCTGACCGCGATTCTTGCGCATGAGGGCTACGCAGTCGACTCCGTTTTCGACGGAGAGGATGCGCTCCTCCACATTCAGACCGACAGCTACGACGTAATTATTCTCGATATTATGATGCCGAAGATGGACGGCATCACCGTGCTGCGCTCCGCCCGCAATCTGAACATTCTCACGCCGGTTCTGCTTCTCACGGCAAAATCCGAGATCGATGACCGCGTGGACGGGTTAGACGCGGGTGCCGACGATTATCTCACGAAACCGTTTTCCATGAAAGAGCTGCTGGCCCGTGTGCGCGCCCTGACACGCCGCGGCACATCGTATCACCCGGATGATATCCGCTACCGGGACGCATCGCTTCGATCCGAAAGTTTTGAGCTTGTCTGTGAAAACACGGTCCGTCTCTCAGTCAAGGAATTTGAACTTCTCCAGACGTTTATGCTGAACCCCGGCCGGACGATTGAAACTTCCTTCCTGATCGGACACATCTGGAACGGAGAACCGGAGGCGACGCCGGATACCGTGAACCTTTACGTCTCATTTCTGAGACGGAAACTCCGGTCCGTCTCGTCACAAATCGAAATATCCGGAGATGAAGAGCAGGGTTACGTTCTGGAATAATGGAGAGAAGAAACCATGAACAAGAAATCCATCGATAAACTTCGCAGGCGTTTTATCCTGATTGCGCTTCTTTCTTTTACCTGCGTGATGTCGTTTATCGGCGGGCTGGTCTACGCGATCAATATCGCCGCCACACGCCATGAAGCCTTCGAAACACTGAATCTCATTCTGGATAACAACGGCGAGCTGATCACCGCCGGAGAAAAAAATCCGGGAACCCTCCTGGATAAATACCTCTTCCTGTCGAAACGGTATCAGAGTTCTCCCGAATTCAGCTATCAGACACGATATTTCTATGTGACATTCGATAATAATATGAAGACGACGGATCTTGTGTCCGGTCATATCGCCGCCCTTTCGGAGGCGGAGACGATCGAGTACGCAAAAGCCGCCGTACAGTCCGACAGCCGCTTCCACCGCCGCGGAAATTACTATTATCTGGTTCATGAATCGGACACCGGCACGGAAGTCGCCTTCCTCGACTGCCGCAGCCAGTTCTATACGAACACACGGATCCTGTTCATCTCCCTGCTTCTTACTATTTTCGGAGCAGCTGCCTCGTTCCTGATCCTGCGCGTTTTTTCCTTCCGGGTCATTCAGCCGGAGATCCGGAATATGCAGCGGCAGAAACAGTTTATCACGAACGCCAGCCATGAACTGAAAACCCCGCTCGCCGTCATCCGCGCAAACACCGAACTGGACGTCCTGATGAACGGTGAAAATGAGTGGAATCAGTCGACGATGCGTCAGGTCGATCATATGACGGATCTGATCCAAAACCTTGTAACCATCGCGAAATATCAGGAAAAATCGTCCGGAATCCGTGTCGACACCGATTTCTCAAAGGCCGTCTCCGAGAGTGCCGAATCCTTCCGGGCCGTCGCCGAGCACGAGTCAAAGACCTTTACGAAAAAGATTCCCGACGGAATTCATATGGAGGCGGAACCGAACCAGATCAGCCAGCTCACCGCTCTTCTCGTGGACAACGCCATCAAATACTGTGACGACAACGGCGAAATCACCGTCGAACTTTCCCAGAAAGGGCGGTATATCCGGCTGATCGTATCGAACTCCTATAAGGAAGGCGCGAATCAGGACTACCGCCGCTTCTTCGACCGGTTTTACCGAGAGAATGAAGCGCACACTCAGGGCAGCGGCGGATACGGCATCGGCCTCTCCATCGCGGAGAGTCTCATGGAGCAGTATCGCGGCAGCATCGACGTCTCATGGAAAGACGGGATCATCTCGTTCACCTGCACCTTCAAAAATATGTGACGAAACCGGATCATACATTGTAACGGTTCTTGATCACGAGATCCGTGTACTGCAGCTCCCGGTCCGGCTTTTTTCCGTCGATGATCAGCCGGAACAGAATCATCACCGGGTCGTATCCCTGAACGAAGGCATTCTGCCCGATCAGAAAATCGATCGCGCCCTGTCTGACCCATCTGACGTTTCCCTCGACGATATCGCTGGCGATCACGTGGACATCCCTGTCCATGCCGTGATTCACAAGGGAACGGCAGATTCCGTCGTCGCCGGATCCGGCGATATAGATGCCGGCAAGATCGGGATATTTTTCAAGAAGCTCATCGGTAATCTTTTCCGATACCCAGTCATCCTCATAGCAGTATCTCTTCTCGACGACCCGGATCCCGGGAAAATTTTTTTCTGCTTCTTCGGCGAACCCGCTCACCCGTTCCACCATCGCGGGCGTCGTCTGGTAGCTGGCGATAACCGCTACCTTACCCGTTCCATTCAGCACTGCGCCCATCAGTCCGCAGGCGATCCGGCCGCCCTGATAAAGATTCTGCCCCACATAGCAGAGCCGTCTGGAGTTTTTTACGTCCGAATTCAGCGTGACGATCGGGATGTTGTACTCCTCGACGAACTGATCGATCGTCGAGGCAAGGACGTCCGCCTCGGAAGGAACGAGGGCGATTCCGGAATAATTTTCCTCGCGCATGCGATTCATCAGACGGATCTCTTCCGCCACGTCCACATTGTCGATTTTAAAGATATTGACGCTTCCCTCAAGGCTCTCCACTTCCTTCTTCGCCTGCTCTGCACCCTTCAGAAGATTTTGCATAAATTCCGTTTTCGCAGACTGCACAATCACGCCGATTTTTATGTTGCGCTTCGCCAGAGCCAGCGCTCTTCCCGCCCGGCTGGGCCGATAGCCCATCTCCTCCGCAAGCTTTCGGATCTTCTCGGCAGTTTCCGGTTTGATGCGATCCTTGTGTTTCAACGCCCGGTCTACCGTTCCCCGGGACACTCCCGCGGCGTCGGCGATCTGCTGTAATGTGACCGGCATAACCGATGCCCCCTTTCTGTATAGCGGAACCGGAATCTGATCCCGCTTCAAGATTTCCAACAAAATACATAAATTGGTATGTATCTGACAAACAATGCACATGGAAATAACGGTCCCGTGCATCATAGTTTTTTATGCGTACACGTGTACATATGTATTATATCGGACTCTTTACCGGAATGCACGAGATTTCTGTCATGATCGTGCACAAATCTTTTCAGCAAAATCCATGCATTTTGCCGCGGTTCAGAAAAACGCTTCCTCTGCCGCCGCAGCCGTGCGCCGCCGGGTGCACCACGAAAGAACCGCCCCGGTCGCCGGCATTTTCAAAATGCCGGAAACGGGACGGTCCTTTGCAGTGGTAGTATCAATCTGATTCACAGTAGAGGGAAAAGTATAAAACGCATCGCTGCGGTTTTATCAAAATCATCTGCCGAGAAGTTCCTTCTCGATCCGCTCGCGTGCCTCCGGAGCCTGCTTATCCATTTTCTCCGGGAATCCGAAGTAGGATACACACGCGATCGTGTCGCCGCCGGCTTTTGCCGGATGATCGACGAGCTGCTTGTTCGCGAAGTTTGTCTCACGCAGCGTCTCGAAAATGCCGTCAAAATCGACCTCGCCCTCGCCCATCGCGAGATGCTGATGGATCGTGACATCCGCTCTGCCTCTCTGGTTCAGCCACGGCGGATTTGCGATGTATCTGCAGTCCAGAGTCTGATTGTACGTATCCGCAAACAGCACGTGCGTCAGCTCGTCGCCCGCGTATTTGATCATATGACGGACATCGCCCTTGCCCTGATCGTAGAAGAATCCGTGCGGAGAAGAATATACGTAGCCCAGATTCGGTGACCGGAAGGATTTGACCATATCACATGTCTCATCGTTCAGTTCGCAGAAGTCGTACGGATGAGACTGAATCTCGACACGAAGACCTTCTCTTTCGATGATCGGAAGAAGCTCCTCCATCGAGCGGAACCACATTCCGTTGCAGATCTCCTGCTGGTTCGGATCACCGGAAAGCTCGGTATTGATTACCGGGACTCCCATATTGACCGCGATCTCAATCAGCTTCTTCCAGTTCGCGACCGCATGCTGTCTCTGTTCCTCGGTCGGGCCGGACCAGCGGTAGACACAGATAAAGGACGAAATCTCGACGCCGGTCTCTTTGAGTGCCTGACGGTATTCCTGCTCGCACTCCTTTGAGAAGAGCGGATGCTTGTAGAACGGATTGATGCGCGGATGCGGAGACTGCTCGATATATTTATATCCCCAGTCCGCCACCTTGTGAACCATCTCATTGATTCCCATCTGTTTTGCGAGGACATCCACGTCAAATGCGATTTTCATACTCACTTGCTCCTTTCCATCGTCTCTTTGATTCTTCGATAAAACAAACCGGCAAATTATGACATTCTGTGCGATTCGCCGATTCCTTTCTTTATTTCCTTTAACTATGCCAATTATAGCAACCCATACCAGAGTCATCAATTTGAAATCAGAGCCATTTATTGATATTTTCGACCTTATTGACTGGGACTGTGTTATGATAAAGAAAAAGCTCTCGGCAAAATAACGAACGGAGGTGAACCCCGATGAAAATTCAGGAGGCAGGCGTGCTCGACACATCGGCCCGTTACTTTTTTACCCCCTCCTCTTTCGCGGAACAGGTACTGTTTTATCCGACGCGCGTCGCACATTTTTTCTGTACGAAGGACTACTGCTTCAGCGGTTTTTCCGAGATCGGCATGCAGCCGAGCCATCATATGCATTATATGCTGTTTGCCATCGCATCCGGATCCATGACGCTCCGGCTCGACGGGCGCGCATTCCGCGCCGGCAGGGGCGATGCCGTACTCTTTGACTGTAAGCGTCCGCACGAATACCGTGCGCTTGCAGACGGAGCGGAATTCTACTGGCTTGTATTTGACGGAAATATGATGGAAAATCTTTTTGACCAGATCCTTCAGATTCACGGAGATCAGAATGTCTTTCCTGCGGCTGACTTCAGCAGTCTGACCTCCCGCTTTATGCGCCTTCTTTCCATCGCGGAAGGGCCTGCACACACGCCGGAAACCGCGATCTCCGAACTGATCTACTCCATACTCTGCATCCTGTTTCTGACCCAGCGCGTATCAAACGTTCCCGGGCGGGCCTTCATCGAAAAAGCGATGTCCTACGTCGATGCACATTTCAGGGAGCCGCTGAGGGTATCGGACATCGCGTCGAAAGCGGGACTTTCCTCTTCCTACTTCACGCGCTGTTTCCGTCAGGCCACCGGCTATTCTCCATACGAATACCTCACGCTCAGACGAATCGGCGCCGCAAAGGATCTCCTTCTCTCCGGCGACCTCTCCATCTATGAGATCGCCTGCACGTGCGGCTACAATAGCGAAGAGAATTTTATCCGGTCCTTCAAAAACGCCGTCGGTATTTCCCCGGGCAGTTTTCGCCGCTACCCCATATAAAATGCCGGTGCGGAGGGTCGTCCCCTGCCGCACCGGCTGCCATTCTTTCTTTTAAGCTGTACGCCGTTTTCTTCCGTCCGGAAGATCAGTCATTATCCGCATCAAACCGAACCCATGTGGAATTCTGATCCGCGGATTTCACACACGCGTTGATCCAGCGGATTCCGTCGATTCCATGATCGATGTCCGGATAGATCATATCTCTGATGAACTCCTCGTCGCCGCGGTCTTTCGCTGCCATGACCTGTGCAAACTTCGTGTACAGATTCGCCCAGGATTCCGGAAGGCCTTCGAAATGAAGCGCACCGAGCCTCTCCTGCTCCTGTGTGAGCGGATCGTTGTAGTCGCCGCCTCTGGTGAGCACCTGTGCCGGCTCGCCCTGAACCTCGTATATCAGGGTGTCGCATGCACGGTCGTTCCACTCAAGTGATCCCTTCGATCCGACGATGCGGATGTGCTGCGAGCTCATATCGCCGGCATTGACGGCGGATGCCCACATGCGTCCGACGGCGCCGTTCTCATACCGCATCAGAACATACGCATTATCCTCGAGCGGATAGCGGCTTCCGACGAATGCCTGACGGTCGCAGAGCACCTCTTTTAACTTCATATCGGAGGTGACCAGCTCGGACATATAGAATGTATGAGTGGAAAGATCGCCGAGAACGAAGGATTTTCCGACCTTCTTCGGGTCCACTCTCCATTTCTGGCCTTCCGCTTTCACATCTGCCGTCGCGTCACAGCCATATCCATGTGCATACCGGAGATCAACCATGTTTACTTTACCGATCATGCCATTTGCGATCATCGCTCTCATCTGGAGCAGCATCGGGAATCCGGAGAATCCGTACGTCACACAGACGACCTTGTTCATCTTCTCCGCGAGCGCCTTGATCTCTTCGCCCTCTTTTACGCTGAAGAACATCGGCTTCTCACAGATGACATGCAGGCCTGCCTCAAGTGCCGCCTTCACGACCTCATAGTGCAGGAAGTTCGGGGTCGCGACATCAACGACCTCCACGCCGTCTTCGCGTTTTGCCTCTTCCGCGAACATCGTCTTATAATCCGGATAGCAGCGGTCGGTGTCCATATTCAGCGCGGCGCCGAACTCTTTCGCGCGCTCCGCGTCCACATCAAAGGCGGAAGCGACGAGTCTGAAATTCGTGTTATCCATCAGGGCTCCGAGACGATGCTTGTAGCCGACCTGACTTGTCCGGCCTCCCCCTACAATTCCCCAGCGATACGGTCTGTCGATTTTCTTTTCACCAATATTCATATCTATTTTCCGCCTTTCTGGCGAAAGGCACCGATGGGGTCATGAAAATCGAGGTGCTTTCGCTCTTTCTACTATTCTCAATTCCTGATATCTTTTTCT
>Ga0256406_1004926_pt1 | contig 14728 bp, 13 predicted proteins | sample RumenRJG_03DNA_FD_185986 | JGI IMG/M metagenome (GOLD analysis project Ga0256406, IMG submission 185986) | Bovine rumen microbial communities from Lethbridge, Alberta, Canada - RJG_03 | ecosystem: Host-associated > Mammals > Digestive system > Stomach > Rumen | place: Canada: Alberta | collected... | reverse complement strand
AACGAGAAATAGACAAATCATTCATGTACCGCGTTTTACTGACTATTCAGCCGCTGTATTTTATGCGCTATGCGCAATTTTATGCCTTGGCAATTTTCTTCATGTACAGGCTTTGACCCCGAAAGGGTTGCTCCTCATGGAGCGTAAGCCTGTACATGATTTTCTGCTTCGTATCATCTGGAGACGGCACGGCGAAAATGCAACAATAGGGCTATTTTCGTCAGACAAGAGAAATAATATGTCGGTTTTTCTTTGTTATCAAATCGTTTTGTCGTACCTTTGCGGAAAGAGCAAGATTATGGACCGACATATCTTTTTCAGTCATAAGGAGGAGCTATGGAACTCCTGGAGTCACTTCGGTGGGATCGTTCTTGGTGCCGTCGTGGCCTTTGTGCTGCTCCATAAGGCATCGGCGACGGGCGACAGCCTTAACGTGGCGGCAGTGGCACTATATATCGCCGGCATGCTGTCGTCGTACATCTCGTCAACCGTCTATCACTCGCTGTCGGCATGGTCGGTGTGGAAGGAGCGGCTGCGGAAGGTCGACCATGCCGCCATCTACTGGCACATAGCCGGCAGCTACTCGCCGGTGACGCTCATCGCCCTGCGAGAAGAAGGCTACTGGGGATGGGGACTGTTCATTTTCGTTTGGCTATGCGCCATCACGGGGACGATAATCAGCTTCCACAAACTGAAATCGCACAGCAATTTAGAGACGCTGTCGTTCCTGGGCATGGGATTATGTGTGCTCGTAGCCCTGAAGCCGCTGCTCGACGCGGTGAGCATGACAACGTTCTGGTGGATCATTGCCGAAGGGATATGCTATATTGCCGGGGCCACATTCTACACTCTCCACAAGCACCGTTATAATCACACGGTGTTCCACTTCTTCGTCATTGCCGGCACAATATGCCATATCGTTGCCGTGTGGTATATTCTCGTCGACGCTATTGTCTGACAATCATTCGGGGTCGACATCATAATAAATCTGCAAAGCCCCATAGCGACGGCTCTGAAGCAGTTGCTGCTGAACGGCACGCAGCGACTGCCGCACGCGGTGGTAGTCGATGGAATTCTCCATTTTGATGACGAGTTTGCGGATATATAGCAGTTTCACCCTGGCTATGCCGGGCTTGTCGGGACCGAGGACACGGGATCCGAACACCTGCCGCAGACGCGCGCCGAGGTCGGCGGCAGCCTGCTCGACGGTGCGCTCGTCGCGGTGCTTGAGGTAGACGTAGACGAGATGACAGAAAGGAGGATAACGGAAAGCACGCCTTTCGGCCGTCAGCTGACGATAGAAAGATCGGTAATCATTATCAACAATCTGTCGGATGACGGGCAGGTCGGGGTTCTTGGTCTGAAGGATGACAAGGCCGCGCTTGCCCTTGCGCCCTGCCCTGCCGCTGACCTGACTGATCATATTGAACGCATGCTCGTAGGCCCGGAAGTCGGGATAGTTGAGCATGGTGTCGGCATCGAGGACTCCGACGACACTGACATTGTCGAAGTCGAGGCCTTTGGTGACCATCTGCGTACCTATGAGGATATTTGTCTTACCACGTGAGAAATCGTTGATAATGCGGTCGTAGGCGTTGCGCGTGCGTGTGGTATCGAGGTCCATACGGGCCACACGGGCTTCGGGGAAGATATCGCGGATATAGTCCTCGATCTTCTCCGTTCCGAAGCCACGGCCGCGGATGTCGGTGCTGCCACAGTTTGGGCACTTGTCGGGCACACGGTACACCGCGCCACAATAATGACAAGTAAGGATGTTCAACCGCCGGTGGAGGGTGAGGCTGACATCGCAGTTATCGCACTTTGGCACCCATCCGCACGTGGGGCACTCTATCATCGGCGCAAAGCCGCGGCGGTTCTGGAAGAGGATGGCCTGACGGCCCTCGTGCAGGGCCTCGCGGACAGCCGAGAGCAGCCGTGGCGAGAAGGGTCCGTTCATCATCTTGCGGCGGCGCAGCTCCTTGATGTCGACGACCTCCACCTTCGGCAGCTCTATATCCTTATAGCGCTGCGACAGACGTACATAGCCGTACTTTCCAGTAGCGGCATTCTGGTATGACTCCATCGACGGGGTGGCGGTGCCGAGGAGGGTCTTGGCACCATACATTCCGGCCAGAACGATGGCTGCCGACCGTGCATGATAGCGCGGGGCGGGGTCCTGTTGCTTGAAACTCGTCTCGTGTTCCTCGTCGACAATGACAAGACCGAGGTCGCGGAAGGGCAGGAAGACGGCACTGCGGACACCAAGGATGACATCATAGGGATGGTCGGAGAGCTGCTTGCGCCATATCTCCACGCGCTCGGCATCGCTATACTTGCTGTGGTAGATGCCGAGGCGACCGCCAAAGATATTCTGAAGGCGCTGCATAATCTGAACGGTGAGGGCTATCTCGGGAAGGAGATAGAGCACCTGCTTATGCTCGGCGATGGCCTTGGCGATGAGATGGATGTAGAGTTCGGTCTTGCCCGACGACGTCACTCCGTGCAGGAGGACTACATTATGGTCGTGAAACTGACTGACTACAGCGTCGAAGGCTGTGCTCTGGGCTGTACTGAGGGCTTTTATGCGCTCGGGGTGGTCGGCACCGCCATCGTTAAGCCGCCCCACCTCTTTCTTGTATGTATAAAGGATTCCCTTGTCGACGAGGCCTTTTATGGTGGCGGCGGTGGCATTCGACTGGTTCATGAGTTCCTCTTTCGTCACGCCTCTGTCGCCGTTGACGGCGGCAAGCTCGAAGAAAGTGGTGAGGGTCTCGAGTTGCTTCACGGCCCGGTGGAGCATGCCCGCGGCTATCTGACGGCCCTGATCGGTGGAGAACTGCTTAGTGAGACCAATGAAGAGCTCTGTGCGTGGGTGCCAACCCTCCTCGGCCTTGAGACCGGAAGGAAGGGCCGACTTGTAGACATCACCGATAGGCGAAAGGTAGTACTCGGCCAGCCACTGCCAAAGACGCAGCTGCTTGTCGGGTACCACAGGAGCCACATCGAGGACATCGATGATATCTTTAACCTCAAAATCAGGCTTTGTGCCGGTGATATTGGCAACTATGCCGATGTACTTCTTCGACTTGCCGAGCGGACAGAGCACACGCATGCCAACGGCGACACGCTCAGCGAGGGTGTCGGGGATGCCGTAGGTGAAGTAGCCGTCCAACGGCAGAGGCAATATAATCTCTGCATAACTCACTTGTCGTCCTTCGTTTGCAGCCCATCAGCAACTGTATCATGGCTGTAGTTGTAACTGACAATGCGAACTTCGAAGAGGGCTTCGTCAGTAAACAAATCAAAAGACTGCTGTAATTTGCCGTCGACATACAGCTCGTCAGCCCAAAATTGAATATGATCCAGACAGTAAGGGCCTTTATCGATATCAAACTCGTAAGACGTAGGGATATTGAACAAGATGTTGACAACATGCCGGGCGCCACCATAATATAATGTCAGACTGACGTCATCGTGGTCGAAGTCCATGACACCATGATGTTCGGAATTTGTGTTCGAGCTCGAGAAAAGATTATAATTGAATACAAGATTCCGGGCCGGAGCCTTCTTCAAGGCATCGGCCAACGCAGAGTCGTCGACGATATAGCCAATGGCACTTATAGGGAACTGCTCGACAGTGAGGTTCTGTCTGCCTTTTCCACCAAGCGAATACCTCAGTATGGGGCGACTTTTCGCTTCATTGGTCCATCCACTTTGCCATATACTGTCGGGAAGTTCAATCTGTGCTGAATTTTTGCCGCGTACAAAGACTCTGGTTCTTCCCTCATAGCTGCCTTCAAAGGCATTGGCTACGCGGGCTACATTATCCGGATTAGCGAAATAATCGTAGTTGAACTTCGGGTCGTCGCTACAAGAGAAAAAAGTTGCGATAACCAACAACAATACCGTGGAGAACAACAGTCTTTTCATATTACACCTGATTATACCTTTCATACAAACAAAAAACGCAACAATCCGAAGATTATTGCGTCTCATAGGCAATTATAAAAAATGTTGTTCCGGCAGGACTTAGAAGTAGTAAGCCACGCCAATCTGCCACGAGTTGTTGCGGCTCTTGCTCTTGGCTACATCCTGGGCAGCCTTCAGCAGGGTGACATCAGCGGTCTTGCCGCAGGCGATATTGTAGTTGCCGGTAACCTCGAAATGCTTGGCTACGGAGACACCGAGGCCAACGTTGATGCTGAAGTTTGACTTCTTCAGGGCGTAGTTGCTCGTGTCGGTCCACTTGTATTCTCTGTCGCCGACATTGAAGCCGAACTGAGGTCCGGCGTGGAAGTTAAGACTTGCGAGACTGCCAAGACCAATACCGTAACGGAGATTGACCGGGACATTGATGCTCTGCTGCTTTACTTTCACCTCCTCGGTGGAAGGATCGCTGACCTTAGCCGAGCGGTAGTCGTAGAGTGCCGACACGTCAACGCCGAGTCCGGTAACGGGAAGGCTCACCTTCACGGTAGGACCGATATACCATCCGGCCTGATTCGACTGGTCGAAGACATCGCTGCTGAGGTGCATGTCGGTGACGTTGAGACCGCCTTTAACACCAAACTTAACCTGTGCGTTTGCCGGGGAGGCCATAAGAAGGCCAAGGGCAAGGAGTGCAAGTGTAAAGATTCTTTTCATTTCTAATGTATTTATTATTAAACTTTTAATCCCCGCCTGAACATAACGTGCAGGCAGGGATAGTAATTAATGTCTCTGACGTCTTACTGTGACGCGGGCACCTCCACCACTGGAACTGCCACCAGACGAGCGGCGGCTGCGGCGCACCGACGGGGAACTATTACCGCCAGAACGGCGACTGCGGCGCTTCTTGACTTTCGTGGCCTTGGTGTCGGAGGCATTGGCAATGCTGTCGAGGGAGTCTTTCTTCTGATTGTTGCCAAAGATATTGGCTTCAAAATCGGAGATCTCCTTCTCAATCTTCATCTGTTCCTTTGCCATAGCCGAATCGGTGGTGCAATACTGAGCCAGCGTGCGGCCAAGCATGTTGGTAGTCTTGTAGATCTTACCTTTGTACTGGTTCGTCGTGAAGTAGTCGTCGATGCTCATCGTAGCGGCATTATTGATGTCGCTGGTCATAATAATCTGCTTGCTGAGATACGGAGCAATATCAGAATAGCGCACCCAGAACAGAGGATACTTCGTTTCAGCGCCACTGCCAAGGTCACCGAAGTCGTCCTCACGGTACATTATCGGACAGAGGGCGATGACCTGACGGTGGAAAGTCGACGTTCCCTGGTCGTAGTAGTCGCTCTCTTTCAGGTAATAGCCCTTGACCTCACGCGACGGTATGTCGCTGTTGTCGATGCGTATCTGGCGGCCTGTGCGCTCATAGTAGATATGATAGTTGTCGAGAAACTGCAACGGCTTGATTCGTGCGCTGTCGGTGAACACCTCATTACCGTCCAGCCGGTACTCATAGGCGTGTACCCGACCGCTCATAATAAGTTTGAAAAGATAGGTGAAGAGGTTCATCTGACTGCCTATAGGCTCCACGGGATAATAGAGTCCGGCATTGGCATCGTCGGTGAGATTAAGCTCACGGTAGACATCACGGCGCCAGACGACATCCTCCGGCATCGAGGCTGCCACGGGAAATTCTATCTGTTGGCGGATAGTAACGTTGTTGGCATTGCTCTTGGCTTTCTGCTCCTGCTGCACGCGGCGGCGGGCAGGCTGGGCAGTAGTGCCGACAGCAATACAAACAAGTGCTATTACAAGGAGTATCCTTTTCATATTCTCTTAATTAATTTATCATTCAAAGATCTCCCGCAGGACGACAGCCCCGCGGAAGGATTGTCTTACCTCACGATGATTTCCATTGCACCAGGCAGCCGTCTCGTAAGGTTGTCGGGACCAATGGCACTGATATTCGTGATATACACACGATGGTTGCGTGCCATATGGCGGAACTGTTCTTTCTGAGCCTGGGAGAAATTAGCTCCGTTGGATGCTATTGGAACGGCGTTGCCCATGTTGTCGTGGAATACAGCCGTAAAGCTAAGCACACGGAACGGAATGTCGAGGAGGCCATCGTCGATAGCGGCATGGATACCGGCGGCTCCGAGGAGTGATCCCTTAGCCAAGACTCCACCCTTGAACCTGTCGGACCCTGCTGCGATATATGCTGTCGGGTCGGGCAACTTGCGGACGCGGAAAGTGTACTGTCCGACACTGTGGCCCTTAGCCGTAACGTTGATGGTCATTGGCTGACCGATAGCCGACGGACGGGCGATATAATGTCCCGGTGAAGTCTGACGCAGGCTGCCGCCACTTGCCGATGCCGACAGTTGTCCGGGAGCGGCATTCGGAATGCTGATGCTCACGGGGTTGTCGAATCCGGCATAGAGGACATTCATCAGATCGGCAGCCACGGTTCCTGCTTCCGGCGTAGGCTCAGCAATGAAATTGTCGGGCTTGGAGCCGCCAATGACGAAGTAGTCCTGCCTGAAGTCGCGGCGAAGAACGTTGCCGGCCACGTCACGCATGAGGATATAACCGCTGATGGAGTGCTTGCCAGCCGACGTCGGCTTTACGGAGTAGGTATTGCCCTGTATCTTCTGACCGTTGACATATACCTCCGGACGCTGGGTGGTATCGATGGCAGCCATGAACATATTGGCCGTAAAGGTCTCGCCGGGATAGAGCCGGAGCTGATTAGGAACGACAAAGGCCTTAAGCTCGTTGACGCGCACATCCTTCAAGCCGATATTGGCGACAAGGGTGTGAAGCACTTCGCCCTCGGCATACCGTACATCGCTCTGCAATTTCGACAGCAGGGTCACGGCAGCGGCCGTAGGCATCGACTCAAACATATACTCTTCCCACGACTTTCCAAGGCTGTTCTTTGGAACTTGCGTAGAGAGGTTGCTGGCAATAATCTTCCGTTGTACCGGGTCGGTGACGAACTTCAGAATATTACGCCGGTAGTTATTTATAGCCTCATAGAGTTTCTTGCCTTGCCCTGACGTGGGCGAGAGCATAACCTGTTCGGCGGCCTCAAGGTCGTCCTTATTCTTAATATCAAGCGGATTGCCGTCATCGCCGTCAGCCTCCTTTACAATCATCACCTTAAGGTCTTGGGCGTAATTGTAAAGGGAGTCGCTGGAATTCCTCACCGCCGTAGCCATCTCGAACCACTCGCGGACTTTCTCCGGATTGTTCTTCATCATCTGCGACAGTTCGCCGTAGATCATGTTGTTCTCCATCGACGAGTTATTCGTAGTACGATTGAGACTCTCCTCGACGATAGAGAAGCCGTTGAGCACCTCTGTGGAGATATTCAGAGCAAGCATAGCCATGAGGACGACATACATGAGGTTAATCATCTTCTGGCGAGGACTGACTTTCCTTTTTATGATTGCCATTCGTTACTGATTTTTGTTTTGCATGTTCACAGTCATCGACTCAATCATGCGTGTATAGATTTCGTTGAGCTTCGCAATCTGCTCTGCCATCTTACGTGTCTGATCATTAATCTTGTCGATAGTGCCCACCTGCTTGCTCGCTCCCTTGAGCTGCAACTCATAGACTTTCGAGATACCGGTGAGTGTGCGGTTGAGATTCTCCATCTCCTCAGAGTCGCGTGTGAGACGTTCGCTCTGTTCGCCGACTTTTCCGAGGAGCTCGGTAAGATTCTTCAATGCGTCGACATATTTTTCCTGAGCATCGACCATCTCCGGTGTAGCCGTTTGCGAGCTTGCAATAACCTCCGTCTGCTGTTTGATGGCTGCGGCGAGAGCTTGTTCTGCGGTGCCCTGACCAGCAGCAGATGCTGATTCTGCCGCATTCGGGTTCATACCGCCCACAGGCGATTCCATACCCGGTGTCGGGCCCGCAGGCTCGTAAGATCCGCCTGATGCCGTTCCCGACGCAGCCGGTGACATCGAGGCACCGAAATCGGACTGCTGGACATTGGCAGAAGAATTATCGGCAGGAGCGGAAGTCATGAACTGTTCATCGTCTTCGTCCTCAGTATCATCCTCATGGATGTTATTGTAAGTAACCTTTCCGGTCTCAAGATATTCCTCCGTGACGCGGGTCGGAATTTTCTTTCCATCGTCAGTCTTATCGAACGGGCGGTCGAAGGCTGAGATAAAGAACACGAACACCTCTGTACCCATACCGATGAACAGCATGATATTGGCACCGGGAAGATGGGTAAGTTTGAAGAGAGTTCCAAGAATGACGATTGATGCACCCCAACTGTATGCATAGTTCAGGAACGTCTGGCCGGGAACGCTATCCATCCACTTCTGTAGACGATAGACTATATTGTATTTACTATATTCTGCCATTACTTATTTTGATATAAACAATTGGATTTTTCTTTTTACCGCTTACGCGATTTCTTGCTGCTCTTACGACTTTGCTTTGCAGCCTCGCTCGATGAGCTTGCCAGACTGCGCACGCAACGGAATCCTATGTACGAGCGCGGCTGGTTCTGGTATTCCCATGTACGCCATGCACTTCTTATGTAGCTCTCAGGATCTTTCCAGCTGCCTCCGCGTACAACCTTCTTCTTCAGTCGGTACGGGTCTTCCTTTGCTGCGTTATACGACAGCTCCGGGTTGAGATCATTCATCGCGTCGACACCCGCCTCGGTATAAACAGTACTTGTCCATTCAGCCACATTTCCTGCCATATCGTACAAGCCATTACTATTGGCCGAATAAATACCCACACGGCTGGTGATGAGATTGCCGTCCTTGGTGTAATTTCCCCTGTCAGGCTTAAAGTTGGCATAGAAACATCCGTTGCCATTCTTCACATTCTCGTTTTCCCACGGGAACTCATTCTGATTCTTTCCACGGGCAGCATATTCCCATTCAGCCTCTGTCGGCAGACGATAACGCTGAACATACCGTGCCTCACGTCCGAGACCTTTAAGCAGATAATCGGTGCGCCATGCACAGAATGCGTTAGCCTGCTCCCACGTCACTCCGACAACAGGATAATCGTTGTACGTAGGGTTGCTGAAGTAGTTGCGCAGATACATCTCATTATCTGAATTGCGGAAGTCATTCACCCAGCAGGTAGTGTCAGGATATACATTTACTATATATGTGTTGAGGAAATCCCAAGGTCCCGACAGCGGTCTGTTTATTGTTTCACGGTGGATATTTCCCTCATCATCGATATAGGCGGTATCCTTTGATATCATCACCTGCTCATTAGGATCGACGGTAACGTCCGTATTAAGATTACGCTCCTCGGGGTTCAGACGGTTGCGGCGAAGGGCAGCGGCAGTATAATCGTAAACCTCATAACGGTAGTTGAGCTGCTTCACGTCGAGCATCTTCTCGCCAGTCACCGGATTAGTGACATACAGACTCTCGAAAGCTCTCTGCTCATCCTCGTTAGGCTTACGGGGCAGAGGCTTGCGCCAGTTCAGATGAGGGGTGACAGGGTCACCGTTCTTATCTTCTGTAATCATGTATGTCTCGTCGCCACCATAAGAAGGATCGGCAAGCCGCGTGCGGATGATAGAATCACGCACCCACATAACGAACTGCTTGTACTTGGAATTAGTCACTTCCGTCTCATCCATCCAGAATCCATCGACAGAGATATCTTTCCGTGGAGTTTTCTTTCCCCACAGACTGTCCGTCTTATCGAGTCCCATCTTAAGGAAACCACGCTTGACAAGCGTCATGCCATAAGGTGTAGGCTCCTTGAAAGGTCTTCCTCCACCGACACCGGTCACCTCGCCGCCACGGCCCGATGCAGAGGTACCACGTCCGGCAAAGCAACTGCCGAGAATGCCGGTCATAGCCAGACACAGGCAAAATAGTAATGTATGTCTAATTATTCTCATATTCTGTTTCTTCTATAGGAATCTCACACTCTTGTGCTTGTTCCTACCCTTCTTCTGCAAGTTAATATCGGTTTGATAACTGACGAAAAGCCCATGACTGCCGTTACCGGGATTTATTGCTGAGGTATATACCTCGTAACTGTATCCAAGGTTAATGCCATGAAAACTGCCTCCAACGAGAACGGTCACCGAATTAGTAGGGCTATATGACAATCCGCCATAGAGTTTCTTTTTGTCATTCTTGTAGACAACTCTCGCCGTGATGTCACCACGCCAGCTAACCCCATCGTAACGCACCAACGTAGAGGTAGGTATAGTTATAAACGGATTACTCAATTTAATATTGTATCCACCGGTCAAATAATACGTGGCATCCACCTTCAACTCATTAGTCTCTCCAAGGTCAATCTTCGGTGCTGTCAGATGTTGAGCCGACAGTCCGGCATACCAGTTCTTATGTGTATAGTAGAGACCGAAACCGAGGTCAAGACTGTTGCCCGTTACCTGCGAGGATGGCAATGCCGGGTCGTTCGACTGCTCCACATCGAGTTTACTGCCATCGAACGTCTCCATTATCAGTCCGGCCTGAACACCGGCAGCAAGCCGTCCGCCGAGGAGATTAAAACGGAAAGCATACTGCCCCGCTATCCGCTGATGGGTGAAGAGACCAATCTTGTCGTTCATTATCGACGCTCCCACACCGTGATAGTTCTTCAGGAAATACAACGGCATATCAGCTCCTACATAAAACGTATTCGGATTATGCTCGAAGCCGGCAAAGTCAAGAGCATACGCCCCCACCACGTTCAGCTGATTCTCCTTTCCTACGGAAGCCGGATTGAATGAAGGCTCCATGGAGAAGTAATGACTGTACGACGGATCGTACTGTGCTTTCATCGCGTCGACAGCGAGAAAGAACAACACAAATATGATTATAAAGCGTCTTAACACGTAATGATAACGCAGAAAAGGCTGAGATATTGTTAACAGACAATTAAAAAGCCGCTCCTATATTAAATAAGAGCGACCATTAATAGCTATAAACGGAACATGACATCAATACTCGTCATCATTCCATAAGAAATCTTCCTTAGAAGGATAATCGGGCCATATATCCTCAATACTATCGTATACATCGCCTTCATCCTCTATCTCCTGTAGATTCTCCAGTACTTCTGCCGGTGCACCGGAACGAGTTGCATAGTCGATGAGCTCATCTTTTGTTGCAGGCCATGGTGCATCTTCCAATTTCGAAGCAAGTTCAAGTGTCCAATACATAGTCTTAAAATTTTACATTTCAATAATTTGGTCGCAAAGATAATATATCTTTCATCTAATTACAAGAAAAAACGCAACTTTTTTCAACGGCAATATCAATAAAGTTTAAAAACTTAGAAGTTGACGATATAGTTCCGCTTAAACTTTTTATTATCGAAGAAGATTATCCCACAATAATATAAGTCAAAAGTGACTCCCGTGCGCTCATCATCGACCAATTCTCTCCAATAATCCACGGTGTTCTTATTCTTCTTTATTCTCTGGATGATGAGGAGTGACTTCCTGTCAACATGGTCCATTAATTTGTCAACGACATCACGGTAATCGCCCTTTAACGATATCCTCGCCACATCGACTTTGGCATTCTGAGCAAGCAAATCATCCAATTTGTCCATACCCTTTTCATCGGCCGACAGCTGCACAACATGGCATGAATGACAGCCGGCACGGAAATAGGTCCGGTATGCCGTTGTACTCGAGCCATAGTCGACGACAAGCCTCGGCTGACAGTAATTGGCTATCCGAAAATAGAGACGGCACAACTTCCTGGCAAACTTGTTTATCCCATATACCTCCTTATTAAGATGCGTATACTCATAATAAGGATAATGCTCATTGACGACATACCGGATGAACCGGTAGGCCCACGGCGACTGAACACCGAACCCACGCGAATATCTCATCCTCCTTATCCAGACAAGTGCCCTCTTAATTCTGTAAAACATGTATAGTAAAGTTAATGCCGCTAATAATCAATCTATCCAATAAACGGAAAGAAATAAACATTATTGCCACAACAATACTACAAATCGCACCGGCACCATGATTATGATGCCGGTGCCGATATACTATTTCAGTTATGGACTCTTCGATTGTACTGTCACATGCCCGACTCAGGAACTATTCGCAGACGGCGTTCAGCTGTGATGGATAACTGTGGGGTCGAAAGAGTGGGTATCGGCAATGCCGGTGTACATCATCATCTCTTTCAACTGCTCATTCATCCTACGGACTTTCTTGACGACCCCATCCTTACCCTCCTTCAGCAGCGGAGAGAGGATGCCACGCCCCACGGCCACAGCGTCGGCACCGAGGGCCAGAGCCTTGTAAGCGTCATAGCCACTGTCAATGCCACAGTCGACGAAGACGGCGACACCACTTCCCGCAAGGGCTCTTTTGATATCAGGCAGGATGAAGGTAGGAGGGACACCGAAAGGTATACGGCCATGATGGTGGGAGACTACGATTGCCTTGCAGCCCGCATCTTTAGCCTTCACTGCGTCAGCAACGGAGAGTACTCCCTTAGCTATAAACGGCAAAGGCGTCGACTCTGCGTACCGTTTAAGGTCGCCACTCGTTACCGTTGCAAGCGGTTGTCCGTCGACAATGTCGAAGTGACCGTCCCTGCCTGCTATGTGGTCAACGTCTATGCCTACAGCGAATGCGCCATGAGCTTCAGTAAAAGCTATCTGCTTGCGAATTACATCATGATCGGCAAACGGCTTAATAATCCTTACCGTCGGTGCACCAACATCGACTATAGCCGCATATTCGCTGTCGGGCTCCATACCGACCCAGTTGAGAAGATTCATCTCCTTGGCAGCTTTGGCATAGGCCTGCATTGGTTTCCGCCCGTCCTTACCAACCTTGTTGAGATGCGAGAAAGCAGGCATCATTATTGGTGAGCTGAACTTCCGTCCGAGAATTTCAGTTGTAAGGTCGGGCTCAACAGAATCTATCACCCTCATCTCAACCATAAGATGATCGAGATAATGTCGGTTGATAACGTTGGCATCGTCGGCCCGGCCGCTCGTAACTGGTATAAGTCCTGCCGGACCGGGCCAAGGACTCTTTATCTTTTCTTCCATTAGTCGTTTTTTAATTATAAGATCTCCACTTTGATGTTTTTACACCAATCAATGAAGCAACGTCTAATACAGCCATCTTCGTTACAAACCGTCAGAATTATTATCCGGTGGCTAACAAAGCCATAGCTTATTAGAGAGAGAACAAAAAATATTTTTATTCCTTTCCGCCAACTATCCGTATGTCAACAGTCTGGTTGCCCATAGGTCCGTCCTCTTCACTTACGCCGATACCCGCTGGGGTTGAACCATGAAGGGTAACATTGGCAGTGGTGATGGTGTTGCGCGTGATAGGAATCAACGTAGTATCGCGGATCACAGTACCATTGCTTGAATACCAATCAGAGTACAACTTTATGTTGCCGCCGTAATCCTCCTTGGTACTGTTGACAATCTGATGGAAAGTATAAATCTCATTCTGGTCATAGGTCGCGTCGCCAGCATGAACCACGAAAGAATAGTTTTCGAGGTATCTGAAGACGACATATCCATCTTTCGGCGGCTCAACGACAAAGTGAATACCGAAATAGCTGCGTCTCAAAGGAATCGTAGCAGAATCGGCTGTGGCGGGATCGTAATCGACGAGCTCACCATAATTAGTATATACACGCGGATATCGAGTCGTCGTAGTATCGGTGAGGCTGAACACACCCTCCGTCATTTCGTCGTTATTAACATTCTTCGAGTAAACGAACGTATTAGTCAACGCACCGGGTTTACCATTAACGCGGAACGGGCTTAAGTAGCTGTCGCCGTCATGATAAACGGTATCTTTATAGTTTTCAACCTTAACGCATTCGAACTTGTATTTCTTTCCCTCTTGAAGAACAATTTTCAGATCCTTCGTAGAGTCGAAAAGACCGTAGGCAAATTTCTCATAGCCATCTCCCCTCTTTAGGTAAACATTAACGGCATAGTAACTTTTTGGGGCCACGGCCCGCACTATTGGTGCAGTAGACGTAGTCACCTGCTCCTCGCTGAGCTTCAGTGTCACCTCGCGAGTCGTTGTCGATTCTCCCTTAGTCGTGCCGGCATCCTCAGCAACGGAGTTGGTACATGATGTGAACAAAGCCAAGGAGACAAAAGTCAGAAAGGCAAACAAAACTTTAGTAGTGTGTAGATAAGTTTTCTTCATAACCGGTGCTTTTAGTTAAAATTATTACGCTGAGTTACGATACTTCTCTTCCGAAGCTACTGCAAAGATAATAAATTCGTGAGGCGAAATCAAGTAAATCACGATTTTTTTTCGAAGAAATTTTGGGGGATAGATGTAACCATAAGAAACATAGAGGGTTAGCAAGATCAATATTTTTCTATAAAAACCTGTCATTTCGCTATTTCTTATAGTTTCTATAGCTCCTAATGTTTCCTATAGCTTCCTATAAAAGTCTATCGCTCCCTATCCCCTCCTATAACTACCAAAAAGAAGCCCCGAGTGCATTGCTGCTCTCAGGGCTTCCTGGAAAAAAGGCGGCTTCCTACTCTCCCGCATTGTATTGCAGTACCATCGGCGTAAGTGGGCTTAACTTCTCTGTTCGGAATGGGAAGAGGTGGGACCCCACCACAATAACCACCTGATAATATTTTCTACTGCCTTTACGCTTATACTTAGCGACAGGCGTATGGGTGACACATCTAACAAGCGAAACCGTTAGACAACTCAAAGTATGACCTTATGACTGAAAGTTTCGGGCAATTAGTAGCGCTCGGCTTTGACGTCACCGTCTTTACACCTGCGCCCTAT
>Ga0256406_1004925_pt1 | contig 14730 bp, 15 predicted proteins | sample RumenRJG_03DNA_FD_185986 | JGI IMG/M metagenome (GOLD analysis project Ga0256406, IMG submission 185986) | Bovine rumen microbial communities from Lethbridge, Alberta, Canada - RJG_03 | ecosystem: Host-associated > Mammals > Digestive system > Stomach > Rumen | place: Canada: Alberta | collected... | reverse complement strand
GACAAAGCACTACGTGATAATGATCAAACACAAGGAATAAAGGTTTCAGGAGGGCGGCCGTTTAGCACCGCCGGGTGGCCGCTGGTCTTCGCATCAGTGGCCGCCGCCCTCCGCAAAATGCAATAAGCGAATTTCGTATATTTTTGGTAAAAATGGCATTGTATAGAGAATGTTAATATAGTATAATCAGATACAGATAAAAGACTTTGGAAACGGTGAGGCATACATATCTAAGACTTAGTTTTTTGAGAAGGACGGCTTACAGTAATTTCACTATTGATAAAGAATATGAATAAAAATAGGGGAGCGAAGCGATATGAAAAGAGTATATTCAACACCTGTTGTAGAATTTGAAGCGTACAGCCTGACAAGCCAGATTGCCGGGGCATGTGCGGATGCAGGAAAGACACCCATCGAAGATGTGGATCCGATCACGATTGCAGGAACAAAAGTGCATTGTGTGATTGCTGATACAACAAAGAGTAAGAACTGCTCTGAAGGTGCACATACATGGACTGTTCAACTGGATGGAACTATTTTTGCGGACGGAAACAAAGAAGGCGGCTGTACGCATGATGTGTATTCACAGGCTGACTATACTACATTATTAGCACAGAGTATGGGAGGCGGCTCTACTATTTCAGGTAGCATTTGCAGCGATGGAACGCACTTTTGCTTTAAGGGCGGATCTCATCAGCATACAGGATCTTTTGAAGTGGCGGATTACAGTAATTATTTCCAGTCATAACAGATATTATTCTTAACTATCATGAACTGTCCTTTTCGGATGCGGAAAAGGGCAGTTTTTTTAAGATAGATATGCTGGATTCGTTATGGATGAAAAAGGAAAAGAAAAATGAATTTTTGCATTGCAGATATGTGCCTGAAACTGATTCTGAAGCAGCAGAACCAGATACTTAGGTGCCTTGACAATATAAATGATGAGAATGAAATTGAGGATTATCTCAATAATAAATACTGGAGAACCGAGGAGACATCAGGGGCCAATATTGTCAACATCTATCCGGCAGCACAGCTGCCTCCAGCCGGCGGGCAGACTGTATGGGAGACTGATATATGTACAGTGAAATTTTCTGGAGAAGCCGAAGTGCGTATTTATCATGATGGAATCATCAAACGTCCATATGCGATCTATAGTGACAGCCAGGATAAGGGGATTCATGTATGGGTGGATGAAAACTGGCTGAAGCGATATTATCACACGAATTATGTGTTTAACATATGTGCAGTTGAAAAACTTCTGATCAGGAACAGAAAAGCAGTATTCCATTGCTGTTATGTCAGGACGGATGGGAATGCAATTCTCTTTTCCGGAGATTCAGGGATTGGAAAAAGTACGCAGGGAGCGCTTTGGGAGAAATATATGGGTGCATCTGTGGTAAACGGAGACCGGGCAGTTCTCGGGAAAAAGAATGGATGCTGGTACGCTTTTGGATTCCCCTTTTCAGGGACATCCGGAATAAGCCACAATATAACCAGTCCTTTGAAAGGAATTATCTTTCTGAGACAGGCCGCAGAGAATAAGATTCTGCAGCTTGATCCTACAGAAGCGGGAAAGAGGCTGTGGTCGCAGTTTACCATTAATCAATGGGATGCGGGTTTTGTCGGTACCGCATTGGAAATGATTAACGAAATTGCATCGGATGTTCCGATTTATGAGTTATGCTGTACCCCGGACGAACGTGCAGTAGCCTGCGCAAGAAAAATGCTTGGATTGTGAGAGAAATCATATGGAAATTGTTGAGGAACTGAACAGTAATGAAAAGATACTGGCTTTACGGGCGGCGGCTATGCATGTTCCGCTTGCCGGAACATTTGAGTTAATACCTGCCTGCAATATGAACTGCAGGATGTGCTATATCCGCACTGCTCAGGCAGCAATGAAAAGTCAGGGATCCATGCTTACAGCTGAGAAATGGATAGAAATCGCTTCTGAAGCCAGGGATAAAGGGTTGCTGTATTTGCTGCTGACAGGGGGAGAGCCATTTCTCTATCCGGGATTTGAACAACTGTATTCCTGGCTGGGGAAAAGTGGAATCGTAGTAATGCTCAATACCAATGGAACACTGCTTACGGAAGAACGTGCGGATCTTCTTTTGAAATATCCGCCCCGAAAGGTGAATATCTCCCTGTATGGAGCCAGTGAGGAAACATATGGGGAAGTATGCAGATGTCCGGAAGGTTTCCAAAAAACTTTACATGCTGTCCGGCTTCTAAAGGAACGGAAGATACCGGTAAAGCTAAATTCTTCCTTAACGCCCCTAAATTGCCATGACTTAGAAGGAATGCACCGCATAGCAGATCAATTAGAAGTTCCACTGCAGGTTACTCCGTATATGTTTCCGCCGGTTCGGAAAAACGGTATTGATACCACAGGGTTTATACGCTTTGAACCGGAAGAAGCGGCGCAAATGGTTATTGAAAATGCGAAAATAAGCCTCAGAAGTCCCGGACTGTATCACGAATGGATAAAAAGCAAACTTAATGAATATGAAAAGTATAAGAAGAATCCTTATATGAACCGAAAATGTGGTTTCTCCTGTTTTGCATCAAAGAACAATTTCTGGATCAATTGGAAGGGAGAGATGCTTCCCTGCGGTATGCTGAACATAAACGGCATGAAGGTATTGGAACAGGGATTTACCGAATGTTGGGAGAAGATTGGTGAGTTAGGGCAGAACATCCATAATCCCGGGAAATGCTGTGCCTGTGACATGCGACCTCTATGCAATGTATGTGCAGCGTCCAGTATGGCGGAAACCAGTTCCTGGGATAAAAGCCCGGAGTATTTGTGCAGAATGACAGAGGCATTTTTGCAAATGTTGAAACAGGAAAGTACACAAAGCCAGGAGGAGATCTGAATGAAATTGAAAAAAGAATTTATGATAAGAGAAGTTGCTGGTCAAGACGTGATTGTTGCGACAGGGAAGGAAGCCATGAAATATAATGGTCTGCTGACTGTATCGCCTGTAGGCAGATTTCTTTTGGAGAATTATCAGAATACGCAGGGAATTGCAGAGTTGATCCAGATGGTGCTGGATGAATTTGAAGTTGACCGGGAAACTGCCGAAAGGGATACCGTGGGCTTTACAAATACCATGTTGGAGCATGGATTTATAGAAATGGATAATCCTGAAAAAGGCTGGTAGAAGATAGAGATGGTTATATTTGATACAGAAGAATATATTGATTCACTCATATCTGTCTTGAAGGAAGGGCGAGAAGTTCCGCTGTTAGTCGTTGGACACAGCATGGAACCTTTTCTGGTTCATGAGCGAGATACTGTTTTACTGTCCCCGGTTGACCGTATGCTGAAAAAGGGAGATATTGCTTTGTTTAAACGCAAGGATGGACAATATATCCTACACCGCATATATAAGATCAAAGACAATGATTTTTATTTTGTGGGAGACAATCAGAATCTCTGTGATGTGGAAGGCCCGATTAGAAAAGAGCAAATATGTGCTCTTGTTCATCGTGCAAAACGCCATGGCACTGAAATATATGAGAATGACTTTATCTGGCGCTTTTTTAAAAAAGGATGGCTGTGGACAATCAGGTGGAGACCCTCTATGAAGAAACTGCTGGCTTTAATCTCTTATAAATAATGAAGTTTCATATTTCTCTGTAAGTCGTTCAGATTTTGCACTATCCAGCTCACAGGTCTCTGTCAGTATTCCGGTCAGAGAATCTGTCAGATAGGATACTGCCGCATTTTTCGGGATGAAACGTCCTACTTCATGTCCGTTCTTTGTCACAATGATTTCGTGACCGTCCATTAGCAGATTCATATATTTTTCAAAATTGTTCTGTATTTCAGACGCAGTAACGATTTTAATTGCCATAGCAATTCCTCCCTCGTATCTAATGTCATTATATAAAAATGCCGATGATTTTTCAAAAGAATTGATAAAAAATTGTTTATTTCTGATACTTCAATGCTGGACTGTGATCGGTGTCCGAATTGCGGATAGGTTTCGTTTTCCGGAGTCTTTTTTGGCCTTCGTCCGCATTTCTTCAAACAATTCCGGATACTTCCATGTGATGCGGTAATCATCCACCCCATATATTTTCACTTCTTTTACATAGTCAGTGACCATATCCCGAGTAAGAGTACCTTCCGACAGATAATGTTCTTGTTAACTTCCAGAGATTTTACAACTAAACGGCAATCAGACGTCAATTCCGTCTCATTCGAAGGGTAGATCTTCCTGATCTTCTATGCTGTCTCTAACATACTTCCGGGCCTCCGCAAGGAGGCCCTTTTCTTCCAGATATCGTTCCAGTAGCTGCAGCTGAAGCTCCAGTTCGTCGATTGTTTTCCAAAGCTCCGGCTTCGTTTTCTTCCTCTGCTCAGTCTGACTCACAATCGTTACCTCCCTGGATATACCGGAGGATCTCCTCATATGATCTTGGGCTGTCGGCAATCGCTTTCATCAGTTCTTTGCTCTGAATTGCTTTCTGCTTCTTGTGGAGTTCCTCCAGTTCTGCCGTCAGCTTATCATACTGCTCACGATTTCTGCTGATAGCGGCCTCCACCTTTTCGACCTTTTTCTGCAGCGTCTCTGTACTCATACTTCTTGCCATCTGTTCTTTTCTCCCTTCAATATCTCACTGATATCGTTCGCCTTGTACTTGACGTTCGCTTCTCCTATACCAAAAGCGCTCAGGATTACCTTCTGTGTCTTTGTCACTGCATGATCAAGCCGGTATACATTGTCCAGTTGTCTGGTCATCTCAATCTTTTCCAGCTCCCGGATCGCTGCAGGAACCGTGAGATAATTCGGCTTCTTTATCATTTCCTTTGCTTTATTCTTTAATGCTGTATAGATCCGGCATCGGATCACCAACGCGAGGAATCCGATAAAGATCTTGTTCGATGCGGCTTCTTCTGAGGCCACTCTGAGCGTTCTGTTTCCCAGATACGATTTATCTGCCCGGAACACTTTCTCGGATACATCCCTGCTCTTGTACAGGCTGACAGCATCCTTTGCGTCCATCTTATCTGAGGTAATGATGGCAAAATATCCGCACATATCAAGCTCCGCACGGATAGCCGGCAGCCTGGGCTCGGCATAGACAAAGTCACCCGTCTCCTTGTTCCGGTGAAGATAGAAGTATTTCTCGAACGCAGGCCCGAATTCCCGGTCAGTATCCTGATACTTTTTCAGAAAGTTTTGCATTTCCTGGATCTTCTCTTCAAATCTGGCCCGTTCGCCGGCGGCTTTTCCGGCACTGTAATAAATGTGGACGTACCGTTTTTTTGTATCCCCACTGTAGATAAAGGTCCGGATGGTTCTCCCATAAAGACTGAATTCAGGAATCTGACATGCCCATTCACTCTCAAATGTTCCTTTGACATTTTTGATCGTCTCATGGATAAACTCTTTGATTCCCTTGACCATGATGATAAACCCGTAGTCACTACTGTCCATGTACCGCAGGTTTTCTTTGCTGAAATAGCCTCTGTCCAGAATGAATCCGATATTCTTATACCCGTATCCTCTGACCTTCCCGATCATGAACTGCAGCTGGGAAACATCGTTGATGCTTCCCGGATACTTCTCATACATCAACGGTTCGCTGTTCGTCACATCGTATCCTACAGCATAGTTGAAGATGGGCTGGCCATTGTCGACTTTTGCAGCACCAAACTCAGCCATGGCAATATCTCCTGCCTCACAGCTCTTGTTTGTTGAATCGTACGAGATATAGACCCGTTCCTTCTTATTTCGTTCTGCGTTCCAGGCATTCAGAAAATCCTGTCTCTGACTCTCTTTGACTGTCTTCAGCAGGTCTGACACAGCGGAATCGCTGTACTGCTTCATTCCCTCCGTGAACAGGGGATGGTTGTAGGCATAATCCGGATAATACTGGGCCGCATTGTTTTCAGTGATGATCGAGTAGGCTGCAAGGTCCAGGATCAGGCCTGCATGCCTCGGTCCGAAGGTCTCCTCAAGCAGCTGGTTCAGTCCCAGGTCCTTTATGACTTTTTGAATCACCATATAAGTGCCGGCTTTCAGACAGCTGCTTCTCATGCTGTCTTCTTTTTCTTCCGGGAGTTCGATCTCCGGAAAGTATTTTCTGAAATTTTCGTTCGGCCTCATCTTGTTTGGATCATCTTCTGAGACCTTGCCGATCGTCACCCGCTTTACTGTTGTATATCTTTTCTCCGGATGGTAGGTACGGTCACACTCATAGTAAACATACCGGGCATTTCCCTTCACTCGGAAGGTGATCTTTCCCTTGATATCCGGTATCTCAACCAGTGAATCCAGATACATACGAGCTCCTTTTATTATAGTTGTATTTACGACTAAATATAGTATATCAAAAAGCCCGCATTTCCGCAAGTAGAAAATGCGGGTTAAGCCAGTATTTTCAAGGCTTCCAGCGATTTCTCTGAGCCATTTTCAATGTTTAGTTGCACGGATCGCTGGAAGTTAACAGTTCTGCTTTTCCTGCAAGCACCTGTATTTCCGGATTGACAGTGACAGAGGAAAGAGCATCTTCCTCTTTTTTCTGATCGGCAATCTTAGCCTGTATTTCATCCGAGAAGAGCGTCAATGCTTCTTTCCGGGAAGAAAAGTCCGTTTGCGTAATTTTCCCGGAAGAAAAGGCTTCAAAGAGCTTCCGTTTCGCCTGAATCGTAGACTCCAGCTGACGTTTCAGGGTAAGGATCTGCCGCAGGCAGTCTTTTAGCAGCCTCTTTGCCTGCCGGACAGCATCTTCTTGTTGCGCCTTTTCAAAGAGAATCTGCTTGAATATGGCTCTTAATTCATAAAATACATAGTCCTCCAGAACAGGAAGAGAGTAAGTGTCATTGGTGCAGTTGGTATGCTGCAGATAGTGGTTGGTGCATCTTACGGCAAGTTTCTCTTTTATATAGAACATATAAAAACCACAGTGACCGCAACGCAAGGTGCCTACCAGAACATAGTCTATGGTCTGGTTCCTGCCGTTTACCCAGGGACCTTTCCAGTTTGGACGGAGCCGGACTAATTGACCAGCTTTTTCAAAATCTTCATTTGAAATGATTGGTGTGTGGGCGTTATCACGGACGATTTGCTGTTCCTGGGGAACGGAACAGTTCCGTTTATGCTCTGACAAGCTGGTATAAGACTTATGCATTATCAGGGTTCCTTTATAGACTGGATTATGGATAATCCTGCTGATCTGCAGCTTCCTCCAGACTGGTTGCGGCTTGGTGCTGGGGATGACAGGCTTTCGAAGTTCAGGGTGGCGTTTGTTGTATGTATTGGGCGTAGGGATGTGGGAATCGTTCAGCAGGTTTACGATCTCCGTCAGGCCGTATTCAGCCAGAACCAGATCAAAAATCAATCGGACAATAACGGCAGCCTCCGGATCGGGTTCATATTGCTGTTTTTTCCGGTCAGTGCGATACCCGAAAGGAGCGTTTGGGGGAAGAAATCCGTTCTTCATTCTTTCTATATTGGACAGACTTCGTTTCCTCGATAAATCTTTACTATAATAATCATAGAACAGTCCCTGCAGAGCAATACTCATAGACTGCAGATAAGCGGATTGTTCTTTACTGTCATAGCCGTCATTGATCGCAATGAAGCGGACTCCCTGCATGGGAAAGAATTGTTCTACATAATCTCCGAGCGTAAGGTAGTCTCTGGAGAGGCGGGACATATCTTTTACGATGATACACTGGATTTCACCGGATCTGACTTTGTGCAGCATCATCTGCAGGGAAGGTCTTGCCGTGTTGACGCCGGTATAGCCGTCGTCAATATATTCTGTATATTCCATGTCGGAAAGATCTGGATGGGAGAGCAGATAGTGTTTAATGAGCTTTCGCTGATTCGAAATACTGTTGCTTTCTGTTTTACTGTCAAGATCTCCGTCTGCTTTAGATAAGCGCAGATACGCAGCAATAACATGAGAATGATTCTTCAGATTCATTTGTCGGTCTCCTTATATAAACGCCATAACAGTGTGAAATGCTCCTGATAAAGAAAATCTGTTTCCACATCTTCTTTGGAATGGACAATGATCTTATTAACTGTCTTTTGCACAATGTCTGCAGTCACTTCATCCGGATATGGAAGGGAAGTAAATAACTTGAGCCACGGATTTTCCATGGTCAAAGCAAGCTTCAAGGTATTGAGTTTTTGAGCGGATTTTTCCAACTTGTTGGCTGCAAGATTGAGCTTTTCCTTCAGAAGCGACATGGTTTCGGCATACTCCGATTCATTGATAATATTATCTGCATAGTGTTCGAACAGGCTTGCCTGCTCTGCTTTCAGTATATCGGCTTGCCGGGAAGTCTGATTTAAAGCGTCCTGGCATTTTCCCACACATCTGTCTGCTCGCCGTTTGCCTTCCGGGGAGCGGAGCCAGTTGGAAAGAAGTTCTGCCAGCTGAAATTGTTCCTGTAATTGATTGAGAACAATGATATCCAGCATTGTCTTTCATATATTTGTATAATGCGGACCGTGATTCTTATGGGTTTCGTTGAAACATATATATTTTCTGTCCGGAACAGAAGAGCCGGCATGAAAGCTTGAACACATGACTCTCCCGCAAAAAGGACATAGAAGTTTTCCCTTATAGGAATTGGGATTTGCTTCATCCTGGATGGCATTTTGTTGTGTTTGCTGCTTGTGCCTTTTTGTAACTGCCTTTAGGCGCTGATTAATGCGGGCATATTCTTCATGTGTGATATATCCCGGGTGGCTGTCTGGAACTACAATCCACTCCTCTTCCGGGATTTCTGGACGGTAGTTGAATGGATCGCACTTTCTGGTATAGCTTTTGCCACAGACAAAATCACCGGTATAAGTACGATTTTTCAGGATGAAGTCTACCTGGTAGCGATTCCAGATCCGGGAGTTCTTTTTATCCGGTCTGTTATATCGGAATTCCATAGGTGCAGGGACGGGGGCGTTCATTTCTCTTAGCCGCTTCGCAATCGTAGCGCTTGGAATTTCTTCCAAAGCCCAGGTGAATAACATCCGTACATAATAGCTGAGTTCCGGATCAAAGGTCAGGTGCTTCGGACGGTCGGGATCGTATATATATCCATAGGGCTGCCCCTTCCGGAAAACTCCCTTTGCTTTTCGCAGATCGTAGCTGTCAGAAAAACGCCGGGAAAGATCCCTTGAGTAGTAATCGTTTAAAATATTCTTCAAAATGATGGAGAGAGCGCCGGGATCAGATGTCATGCTGTCAAATCGGTCAGCGACAGCGATAAAGCGTATGTTCAGATGGGGAAGCAACACTTCCAGAAAATAGCCGGTCTCCCAGTAGTTCCTGCCAAACCTGGAGAGGTCTTTGACTACAATACAGTTGATCCTGCCTGCCTGGATATCCTCGATCATCCGAAGAAAGGAAGGTCTCTGGAAATTCATGCCGGTCCAGCCACGATCCACATATTCTTCCGTCAGATGCAACTCCGGATGCTCTGCGATATAATTTCTCAAAAGACGAAGTTGCGACTCTATGCTGTCCTCATTTACATGGTGGATATTGTCACACAGGGAAAGCCTTGCATAAATGGCAGTATGATTTACGGTGTCCACAGATTCCGGGAGAATATTGGATTTTCTTCCCGTCTGTTCCAACTGTTTATTGTGCCTGCTGATTCTTGCCATAGCGGTTCTCCCTAAAAATCGGAATCGCCGTTTTCAATCAGGTTGAAGTAGTTGAGCAGGTTGCTTTTTGCTTCCTGCTTCATTGGCTGAAATTTCAGTGGGGCGTCCGGATAAAGATAAATGCGATAAATGTATTTCCGGGCGATATCCAGCGTGATTTCAAAATGTTCATCAAGCTGTGTATACAGCATAAGCCAGGGATTGGTTACTTTGAATGCCCGGTGGAAAGCTTTCTTTTCTTTGATCGCCTCTGCCAGTTCCTGTCGTTGTTGATCGGTTCTTTCCTTAAGGGCCGGAAGTCCGGCAGGGTTCTCATTGCCTGTTTCTGTGAGTGCATTTATTTTGCCCTGAAAATATTCTTCCAATCGTTGATAGATTTCACTGCTTTTTCCGCCTTTCATCTGCTCATATATTTTAAGTGCAAGCCTGCGTTCCTCCGACAGAGCCTGTTTCACTGTGGGGAGGATTTCGTTCAGTCTGATAGGAGCGTAGCTGCAGGCACTTTTCAGATTCTTCTTGCGGCTGGAACAAGTATACACGGCATAATGGTGGCGGACATTAATACAATGGTAAAAATGCATAATGCGGCCGCAGTGTCCGCAAAACAAATGATTACGGAACGGTGTAGAAGAGTATTCCGGCAGATCATGTGGCGCTCCATCTTTTTCTATCAATCGTCTACGCTTTTGCTCTTGCATTTGCTGTACTTTGTCGAATATCTCACGGGGGACAAGCGGTTCATGGTGGTGTGGGATAATCTGTTCCTCGCTGTTCCAATACATGGTTGCATCTTCTCGGTCAGGATGGAGGAAGGCATTCTCTCTGCCGCAAACATAATCGCCGGCATACATCCGGTTGCGCAGAATGATTGAGACACTTCCAAATGTCCAGCTATTACTTGGAGACATCTTTTTATAATTGGTTCCGAGCTGGGATTTCCTCATAGAAGGAGTGGGAGCGTTCATCGCCGTCAGCTTCTTAGCGATCCTTCCCGGGCTTGTGCCCTTTGCATATTCTTCAAATATAAACCGGACATACTGCGCTGTCTCCAGATCAATATCCATGTGCGATTCGCTGTCTTGGTTGAAATTGTACCCGTAAGGAATTTTTCGTTTGCTGAAAACCCACTGGCCTTTATCTGTCTTCGTTTCTGTGACCGTTTCGCCGCAGGTGTTATCAGAGTGCGTGTTCCCCTGGAGAATTTCTTCTAACCGGAAAAAAGAGCCGGTTTCTGGTTCGGATTTGTTGCTGTCATATTTGTTTTGAACGGAAATAATGCGAAGTTCCAGTAAGGGGAACTGGCGCAGCATATAGTATTCGGTTTCTGCCTTGTCTTTTCCGAATGTGTCCAGACTGTATATTACAATACAGTTATATTTACCGCTTTCTATATCGAGAAGGAGCTGTTGCAGCTGAGGAAGAGGCTGATGTGAATCTATTTTCTGACAGTCCATATAGATCCTCTCGATGGTCACATCCGGCAGATTCTGCAGGTGAGCTTTCATGGCGATGATTTGCGAGACTGTCGTAGGATCGGGTTCATCCGGCTGTACTTGATCCTTAAATTTACGCCGTGCATAGAGTACGGCGTGGTACGCCTTTACTGGTTCTGGCGTAACAGTCTCTGCAGCGTGTCCTGCTGGTTCAAGATTTCTAAGGGTTGTCATGTGTTCGTCTCCTTTCTCGGGCCTTCGGTTGTGTTTATGATGTTGCAAGCGTCTCTCTGTATGCCTTCCATAACAGTGAGAAAAATTCCTGATGGAGAAATACAACTTCCGCATCGTCTTCCGAGCGGACGAGAATATGGTCTATGGTTTTCTGTACAAGTGAGGCATTCATTTCATTCGGATAAGGAATAGCAGTAAATAATTTCAGCCACGGATTGGATGCTGTCATGGCTGTCTGTATAGTGGAGAGCTGTTTAGCAGCTTTCTCCATCTGTTCGGATGTTTGCTGCAGTTTGGCTCTCAGAAGCGACATTGCCTCTGCATAGTCTTCCGTATTGATGATATATTCTGCATGGTTCTCAAAAAGTGCGCTTCTTTCTTCCCTTAGATTGTCGTATTGCAGTTTCGACTGATTTAAGGTTTCCTGGTATGCTTCAATCTGTTGACAGGATTTCTGCTTCCCGTTAGGGGAGTGAAGCCAGGAGGAAAGCAGTCTGGCAAGCTGGCATTGTGTCTGCAGCTGGTTTAATACGATCATATCCAGCATTTGTTTTCCGATTGCAAAATAATGTGTTTTCTGTACTCTTGAGGCTTCCCGGAAACAGACATAGTGCAATCTGTTTGCAGGCTGATTCCTTTTGGCCAGTGCAGCACTCATCATACCTCCGCAGATTGGACAGACCAGCTTGGAACGATAGATATTGGGATTGCGCTCATATTCCGGAGCTCTTTTCTTAATTTGGCGGCTGCGCCGATTGGAATATTCGTTCATGCGTCTGGCAATCTGATCATACTCTTCATGTGTGATATAAGCCGGATGACTGTCTGGAATGATGACCCATTCCTCTTGCGGTATTTTGGGGCGGTAATTGAACGGATCACATTTGCGGCGGCAGCTCTTGCCACAGATAAAATCCCCGGTATAAATACGGTTTTTCAGGATGGTATTTACCATTGTAATGCTCCAGCGCTGAGGATCGTCTGCACTCATTATGCTGGGTCTCTGATATTCATTCGACGGCGGGACAGGGGCTTTCATATCACGCAGGCGTCTGGCGATCACGGTGCTGGAGACACCCTCCAAAGCCCAGGTAAAAATCATGCGGACATAGTAACTTTCTTCCGGGTCAAAGGTCAGGTGTTTCGGATGTTCCGGGTCATACATATATCCGTAAGGTTCCCCCTTCCGGAACACACCTTCCGCTTTTCGAAGATCATAGCTGTCGCAGAAACGGCGGGAGAGGTCTCTGGAATAAAAATCATTCAGGATATTTTTCAAAATAATGGCGAGATTCCCTGGATCAGAGGTCAAGCTGTCGAACCCATCTGCAACGGAGATAAAGCGTGTTTTAAGCTGCGGCAACAGTACTTCAAGGTAATAACCGGCTTCCCAGTAGCTTCGTCCGAAACGGGAGAGATCTTTTACAATAATACAGTTGATCTTGCCAGCCTGGATATCTTCAATCATCTGCAGGAACGCAGGACGTTGAAAATTTGTGCCTGTCCATCCCCGGTCGATATATTCTCCTTCCAGATTTAATTCCGGATGAGTGCTGATATAATCTGTCAGCAGCTGGATCTGCGCCTGGATGCTGTCCTCACTGACAGGATGGAAACGGTCAAACAAGGATAATCTTGCATATATGGCAGTCCGGTTTACAGATTCAACGGAATCGGGAGTGATATGTACTTTTTTATTTGTCTGAGCTAACTGTTGGGTGCGTCTGCTGATTCTTGCCATCGTAGGTTCTCCTTAAAGTTTGGCCAGTCCGTTGTTAGGGATCAGATTGTAATATCCAAGCAGGCTGCTTTTGGCTTCCTGTTTCATCGGCTGAAATTTTGGTGGTGCATCTGGATAAAGATAAATGCGGTAAACATATTTGTGGGCGATTTCCAACGTGATTTCAAAGTTCTCTGGAAGCTGGCGGTACAGAACAAGCCAGGGATTTGTGGTTTTAAACGTCTGGCGAAACGCTTTCTTACGATTGATCGCATCCACCAGTTCCTCACGCATCTTTGTTTCCTTTTCGAGTAATTCTGCTCTTTGCTCTGGAGCGTCCTCCGGTATAGAGGATAGTTCAGCGTTATTCTGTTTTCCAGCCTCTACAAGAGCGTCAATTTTATCCTGAAAATATTTTTCTAATGATATAAAAATATCGCTGTCTGTTTCCTTTTCCATCTGGCTGTAGATTTCCAGGGCAAGTCGCCGTTCCTGCAGCAAGGATTCCTTTACTGCCGGCACAATGTCGCTGAGTTTAATCGGATCGTAACTGCAGGGATTTTTTAGTCTCCGAGGCCGGCTGGAACAGACATACACGGTGTATTCACACCGCTGAACACGGGAATCATGATAGAAATACATTGGCCGCCCACACTGCCCGCAAAATAGCTGCTTCCGAAAAGGAGAAGCGGAGAAGGAAGGGAGATCAGAAGTCCTCTGGTTTTCTGTCTGTCTCTGCGGCCGGTTTTGTTCAATTCGTTTCTGTACCTGATCAAATAATTCACGGCTTATGATCGGTTCATGGTGGTCATGGATGATTTGTTTCTCGCTGATCCGGTGTTGCTGCTCCTGATCACGATGGATATAAATGGATCGTTTATCTGTTCCATAGACAAAATCACCGGTATAAATCTGATTTCTTAAAATACCGCTGATGCTGCCGGAAGCCCAGTAATCATTGGGCGTTGTCTTCTTGTACTGTACGCCAAGCTGGGCTTTCCGCATGGTCGGACAGGGAGCTTTCATAGCCGTCAGGTTTCTGGCGATTTCTGCAGGACCGGCTCCAGATGCATATTGCTCGAAGATGTAGCGGATGTACGGAGCCACTTCCTGATCAACGACCAGCTTTGCGTCTTCATCCGGGCTGACCCGGTATCCATATGGGACATTCTTTTTAATCAACACAAGTCCTTTTTCCCCGTATTCTCTCGCTATGGCTGTGCGCTTGCGTGATTTATCAAAGCGCATGTTTAGCTTAATTATTTCTTCCAGCCGGGAAAATGTACCGGGTCTGGGTTCTGATACAGAACTGTCATACCCGTCTAAAAGGGAGATGATCCGCAGTCCCAGAGCCGTGAAACGGCGAAGGACGTAGTATCTGTTTTCATTGATATCCCGTCCGAACGTATCCAGGCTGTACATGACAATACAATTATAATTACCTGCCTGAATAGCCAGCAGTAATTTTTGGAACTGAGGGCGGGGCGTTGTGGAGCGTATCTTGCGGCCGTCCGTATAAATCCCATCCGCCGATATATCCGGCAGGTCTGCCAGATACTCTTTCATGGCACGGTGTATGTTGTAAACTAATAATACCAGGAATTGGAAATAAAAATCCCTGAAATTGGAAAAGGAATTCCTTATAAATGGAAAGGACACGTTGAAACACCAACCAATCAAAATTATCCTTTATCTAAAG
>Ga0256406_1004922_pt1 | contig 14740 bp, 12 predicted proteins | sample RumenRJG_03DNA_FD_185986 | JGI IMG/M metagenome (GOLD analysis project Ga0256406, IMG submission 185986) | Bovine rumen microbial communities from Lethbridge, Alberta, Canada - RJG_03 | ecosystem: Host-associated > Mammals > Digestive system > Stomach > Rumen | place: Canada: Alberta | collected... | reverse complement strand
CCCCTGGGCAGGCAGGGAGCTCGCCGAGGATGGCCCCGCGACTGTCGCGGCATCCGAGGACGAGGCTGTCTGCATCATCACGCCGGAGGAGGCCGCGCACGTGACCGAGGTCAGGGTGGACGGGGGCGTGGTCTTCCCCGCGGGATCCGGCACGGATGCGCAGGCATCGGCCGGCATCCGCCAGGAGCTCCTGAGGACGGCGGACGAGCTTGAGTCGCTCGGCGTCGACGTGGACGACCCGGGGGACGCGGGCTGGGGCGGCGACGGCCCCGCCACGGTTGCCGGCGATGCCGGCGGGCACGGGTCGGGCAACGCTTCGCCTGGCATCGGCTCCGCGGCCGCATCGAGCGCGCCGGCATCCAGGGACGCTGGCGCCACTGCCTCCATCGACGGCGAGCTCGGCGAGCGCCTCCGTCGCATCATCGCCTCCGGCAGGCCCCTCGCAGACTACGTTGGCATCGATGATGAGGACGACGCGCGGGAGGAGCTCGGGCTGTGAGGAAGGTCGAGGATTCGCGTCGCGCCGTGGCCGAAGCGGTGGTTGCCGCGATGGAGAGGGACGGCCTCTCGTGGTCACGCGAGTGGGACTCGCGATGGACGCCTGCGAACGCCGTCACTGGCAGGCCATATCGCGGCCTCAACCGCATCGCGCTGGCCGCGGCCGGCGCCTCACTCGACACGCCGGACGGCAGGTGGGTGACGTACGGCCAGGCTGCCAAGGCCGGCTGGCACGTCCAGAAGGGCGAGCGCGCCAGCGCGTCCGTGGAGTACTGGACCCGCTGGTGCAGGACGCACGACGGCAGGGTCGTCGACGAGGCCCGCGCCCGCGAGCTCGTGCGCGACGGCCGCGAGGACGAGGAGATCCTCCGGGATGCCCGGCTGGCGCCGCGCGTGACGCCCGTCTTCCACAGCGGGCAGGTCTCGGGGATCCCGGCCATGGCGGCGCACGGCCATGCGGGCGAGCCCACGGAGATCGTGGATGCCCTGATAGCATCGAGCCGCTGCCCGGTCCGCGAGGCAAGGAGCGACGAGGCCTACTACTCCCCGTCTGCCGACGAGATCGTGATGCCCCTGCGCGCGCAGTTCAAGACGCTCGACGGCTATGCGCGCGTGCTGGCCCACGAGATGGCCCACTCCACGGCAAGGGAGGTCGGCCGTGACGCATCCCGCTACGCGGACGACCTCTCCGCCCGCGCGCACGAGGAGCTGGTCGCGGAGCTAAGCAGTGCCTTCGTCTGCTCGGACCTGGGACTTTCGAGTGCGATTGCGGCAGACGATCCTGGCGCTCAGGCAGCGCTCTCCAACCACGCAGCGTATGTCAGCGGCTGGATGGGCGCCCTGGGGGATGACCCCGACGAGCTCGCGAGGGCGGCCGCCGAGGCGCAGAGGGCGGCCGACGCCATCGAGGCGCGGCTGCCACCCGGGACGACCGCATCAAAGACGGCAGGGAAGGAGGCTGGCATGGAGGACCAGAGGGAGTTGGACGCGAAGAGGCGCGAGGAGGAAGAGGCACGTGAGCGCCGCGAGCGCGAGGAAAGAGACCGCGACGGGCGCAGGAGGCAGGAGGAGCACAGGCAGGCCATGCGGCGCCAGGCTGCACGGCAGAGGCAGTCTCAGAGGCAGAGATAACGTGGACATGAAGAAAGCGGCCTGCACCGGGTCTCCCCAGCACCGGTCGCAGCCAGCTCGGCGCAATCCGCGCATGCCTCGGCCCATCACATCCTAATCGCCAAGGACGTAGAGGTCGTACATCTGGCCCGCCACTGCGTAGATCGCAGCAACGGCATCCGCGAGCCTGGCAGTCTCCTCGGATGTGCTGTCGCCCCCGAGGCGGGCCTCCGCAGCATCTGCGGCCGCGCTGGCGGCCGCTGTCAGCACCTCCATCAGGGGCGAGAGTGGTCCGTCGTCGTCCCCCAGCGGCTCGAGCGCAGCGGCGATGCGGCACAGCTCCTCGGCGAGCTCCTCAGCGTCCCCGTCGGCGTGGCGGACGTCCGGGACCAGCGCCTCCAAGTCCAATGCGGAAGGCGCCTGGCACTCGTCCGTCTCCCCAGGGTCGGGGGCCGTCCTGCGGACGTGCCTCAGCCTGGTCGCCGCCTCGGCATAGTCCGCGGCCATGGCGTCGGCGAGCTTCCCGGCGCGGCGCAGGTCCCTGGCTGCATAGGTGCCCTGCCTCTCTGCAGCATTTATGAAGCTGAGGAGGTACTTGGGGCCGTACGACCCGATGGCGCGCATCGCCTGCATGGCGTCGGCGTCTGCGGAGCGCATGGTGTCCATGGCCCTCTTGACGATTATGTCGATGTCCTGGGCGCGCGTCTGCGTGCTCCTCAGCATGTGGTCGATGATGTGCCAGGAGCGCTTTTCCGCGGCCGTGGCGGCGTCCGTCGCGTGGAGCGCTGGGCTCCCCTGGCCGCAGTGGCCGTGCTGCTCGACCTCGCGAGCCTTGCGCGCGAGGTCCGTCCTCACCCCCTCGGAGGCAGCGCCCTCCTCCTCGTAACGATTTTTCTCGTACATGATTGCTCCCTTCCCTTTAGGCGACGCGACTCATGTCGCCATTGCATGGTCTGATTCCAAGGTCGTGCCAGAGTGCTGGGGGATGCGGCGCTCGACGATCGCGAAGGCCTTCTCCGCCCGAACCGGGTCAAAGTTGCGAGCATTGAACTCGTCGGTGAGCAGGTCGCGCGCCTCCTGGTCAGTGAGGCCGCCGAGCCCGTCGCCATCACGTGGCGCGAGTGCGCCCGCTGCGAGGAGCGCGTCGATCGAGGCCCTGGAGAAGGCTCCGCCGCACCCCTTGCTGCGCACGGGCATCGCGATGCCGGGCGTCGTCGCGCTGGCGATGCCGAGTGTGAGCACGAGGCGCATGTCCGCCGCCGCCTGGTCCATCATCTCGGATCCGAAATGGTGGATGCAGACGTCACCGATTGGATAAATCTCCTGGCCCGTGAGGCGGTTGCGGATCCGGTAGCACCATCTGAGGCCGGCCTTGCCGCAGACGCAGGTCTCGCCGGGGTCCTGATAGATCGAGACGACGCCCCACTCCTTTGCAGCGTCGATGAAATTGTCTGCAGCGGAATGGCTGAGCACCTCTGCCCTGAGCTTCTCGAAATTGCTGCCACTCATGCAAATTCCCCCTTCCGTGGGCATGATGGACATCCGCTGGTGGCGCCGAGCCGCTCCCATGACACCCGCGCCACCGCAGATGCCATGGGAGCGCATTGTTAGCTGGCGACCCAGCGGCGCTGGGGCGTCGAGCCGTTCTTGCGGCACTTCTGGATGGAGAGAGAGCCGAAGGCCTTCCTCACCTCGCGCTCGAAGGCGGACTTCGGCAGGGCCTTGGTGCCTGAGTCCGCCGCCCACGAGGCGTAGGAGCGATAGGACTCCTGGCAGGTCTCTCCGTCCAGGGAGACGGCGTTGACGCCGTTGTCGTCGCACCACTGCTCGACGGTCGAGCTCGCAATCTCCAGCTCCCCGAAGGCCTCGTCCGACAGGGCGCCTCGCGTGGGGCCGGCCTCCATCAGGCGCGCGAGCCCGGCCATGGCATGCATGAGCAGCGCGGGCATGTCTCGCTCGTTGGCGAGCTCATCGGACGGCAGCCTCCTGCCCTCCGGGAACTGGCCGGTCAGGACGATCGGCACGCAGCGCCGCTTGAGGCCCTCGTCCGTGAGCAGCGCGGGCAGGCTGTTGGCGACGACGAGCATGGTGCAGAAGGGGCGGAAGTCGAGGGGCTGACGGTTCTTGACGTCGGCCCTGACGAGGTCCTGGGTGCAGGAGCGCTTGAGGATGCCCCTCGACTCCGGGTCGACCGGTGACGATGGGGTGTCAGGTGAGACGCAGAGCAGCTTGTTACGGAGGCCGACGGTCATGAAGTGGTCCCCCAGCTGGTGGACGTCGAGCGCGATGGCGTTGTCGGCGCCCACGAGGGCCGTGACGACGTCGGCGAACTGGCTCTTGCCAGCGCTCGCCCTCGGCGACGTCAGCGCCCAGAAGCAAGCCATGCGCACGCGGCTGATCGCGGCGCCCATGACCTCCTCGAGCTGGGCGAGCGTCTCGGCGTTCCCGTCGGAGAGCGTGTCCAGGTACTCCTCGACGGCGTCGCTTTTCGCGGAGGGGTACCAGGCCCAGGGGATGGCCGTGGGCACGATGAGCTCCGGGCTGGGCGGCTCCAGGTCCATGGTGTCGATGTCGAGCACGCCGTTGGCGAACTGGACGTAGCGGGCCGGCGAGAAGGCGCGCTGTGGCGCCGTCAGGCGGAGCATCTCGTAGACCTCGTGGCGCTCGTTACTGCGGAGCTCGAGGTCCATGCCCGCCAGGATGCGCGCGACGCCGTCCTCGCCGGAGAGCCAGCGGCCGTCGGTGTACGCGTGGACGACGCCGTCGATGACGCAGGCGTGGTGGTCGCTGAGCATGTGGTTGTAGTAGGGACGAAGATTCCTGCGCTTAGCCGCCATTCTTGACCACCCCCGGGACGCCTATATCGGGCATGAGGGCCGATTCGGCGAGGGGGTTCTCCCCCCTCGGGTACCTGCACACCGACCCTGCGATTTCTCGGACCTCGCGGTCGTCGAGATGGGGCGAACACAGCGTCGCGTTGTAGAGCGTCGCCGCGAGCAGGACATCTGCTCCGTCACCGCCCATATGGCGCACATGGCAGGCATAGCGGAAGGTCGCGTCATGACGGCCGCCCTTGCCCACGACGTGGGGCACCCCGTCTGGGGTGCCGGTGCCGCTGGGTGCGCGCACGAGCTCCGCAAGGAGCTCTGTCACGGCATCGTCGGCGCCAGCGATGTCCACGTCGTCGGGCGAGTGGCCCTCGGCGTAGCCGTACTCGCCCCCTCCGACGGCGGAGGGCGGAAGGTAAGCGAGGCCACCGTAGAGCACGTCGATGCCGAGGTCGGGGCGGTGGGCGGTGCGCGCGCCGGCGTGCTCGTCAAGGCGGTACCAGAGGTGTAGCCCGCCGTGTGGGGTCACGGTTAGTACCGTGTCGGGCAGCTCGCGGCGCGCGCTCTGCCACCCGTCGAGCCACGCGACGCCGTCGGGGCCGCCGTGGCGGTCGGCGTCGATGACGAGGAGGCCGCCACTGCGCGGGCCGGTGACCGCGGCGAGGTTGACGCGGGCGTTGTCGTCGATGACCGCCATCACGACGTCATAGGTGTACTGCCCTTTGCCCCAGGCCCCCAGCGGGATCTTGGTGCCCGGCCTGGCCGGGACCAGGGCTATGCCCTGGTCCACGGCCATGTCGAGGGTCCTCTCGAGAGCTTCGTGTCTACTTGACTCCATCGTCGTCCCCGTCCAGGTCGATGCTGACGGGCGCGCCCTGGGTTGCGGGCTCGTGTGTCTTGTCCTTGCGGAGGAGCCCCGGGATCTTGTAGGCACCCTTGCTGAGCGCTTCGGTCGTGATGACGCGCCAGCTGGGCATAAGCTCGTCCTCGCCGTAGCAGTCGACGCTCTCGCGATAGGAGAGCACGACGGCGACGAGGAGGCCCTTGAGGCCGGCGGGGTCTGAGTTCCAGATCGAGTAGACGTCGGCCGCGGGGTTGGACTTTGCGATGCAGCCGACGTCGCGGCGTGTGTAGGCCATGCGGTCCGGCGCGTAGGACTCGTAGAGGGCGTGCGTCCAGTCGAGGGGGATGGGCGTCTGCGCGAAGTGGCCGGCATGGTCTCCGGTCGCGATGTCGAAGGTCAGCACGAAGCGCTGCTTGTCGGACTCGTGGAAGACGCTGGTGATGCGTGCGAGGTAGCCACCGGGCGCGAGGTCGGTGGAGTTGGTGGCGGAGGGGGCGCTGGGGTCGATTGCCCAGGGGCTCGCCGCGGTGGGGACCGAGGCTTGCCCGTTGGGCGTGAGGTTGATAAGCTGCATGGTGATGTCTCCATTCGTTCGCAGATGGGGCTATCTTTCTGGGGCCGCGAGCCGGAATCTCGCGGCCTCCTTCCTTTCGCCGCGGCTGGGCGGCGTTCTCGCGGGGTCTCGTGTGCTTCGTCCGCCCCCCGCGTGGTACGGGCGAGGCGGCACCGTCGTGGCGGTGCCCCCGTGCGCGGCGGCCTATATGCTCCCGTCGCGTAGCGCCGCGAGCACGTCGCTGCGCGCGACGCGGATGCCGCGCTTGCCGACGCGGACGTGCGGCAGCCCCCTGCAGATGCGCCACGCGGTCGTGTGGGACACGGACAGCGCCTCCTCGATGTCGCGGGGCGCGAGCCACTCTCCGCGCTGAGCGAGTCCGAGCGAGCGGTCGCGCCGCTTGGCATTTGCGGTTTCCATGTATGGCCTCCCTCCCGTTCCTTGTGTCCTTGCTGACATCCACACCATACTCTTATGGTGCACGCCGTACCATGGTGACGTATCATGATGAGCTGTACCATCTCAGGCTAATCCGCCGGTAAATGTACATGTGCAAGGACATGCTATGGTACATGGAGGTCAACGCGAAAGTGATGGGGGGCCTCATCAGCAACGATTGCGGCCGCCGATGGTGCGCCTGCCTATGCGAAGGTATTTAGAAATATGAAGAAATCATGCAGCAATAGTGAAGAAGGCCCGTGAGAACGAGACGCTGCGGCTATGGCGGCTACGCTTGGCGAGCGCCGGCCTGCCGGCAATGCTCTGCGCCCTGCCGCGACCGTTTGCGAGGCCGGTATACTTGGTAAATATGAAGACATCTCGGGTGGGGGCCGGCCGCGGGCGCGTGCCTGCCGACGGCCTCGAGGCAGGATCGGTGGAGGTCGGGCATGACGGAAGGCGTTGACTCGGGCAAGACGCCCCGGCGCACCCACGACAGGCTCCGCAAACTACTCCATGGGGTCGTCGGGGACGAGACGCGCTCTGGCGCGCCCGCGAGTGGGGCGCAGACCGTGGCGGCACGAAGGAGAGAGCTGAGGGGCAAGCTCGAATCGGAGCCCGTGTGGGGCAAAGACGAGGTCGTGATTTGGGCGGCGACCACTCTCGAGGTCGAGGGAAACCTCTGGCAAGACGACCGTCGTGTCGACTCCTGCACTCGCAAGGCGCGCGACATGATTCGCGCTGCGGGGGGTGTCAGAGGCCCGAAGAAGCGGTCGCCGCTCGCCTTGCCGCAGGCAGAAGCCAAGGCCGTCGCCGACGATCTTGGGGAGTGGATGAAGGGGCGGCTACCCGGGGCGGGACTGAGAGAGGCTTATCGCGAGATCGAAGAGAGCCTAGCGGCATGGGACCCTTCCTCGGAACCCCAAGACGAGGGGGCATATAGAACACGGTATGTCTCGAATGATGCCAACGACAACTACTTGAGCGACAGGGTGGTGTTCGACTACGTCGTCCAGCGCCTGCTCCGCAAGGGGGCTCTGCCCAGCGGGATGTGGCTCGACCTGCATATGCTCAGGGAAGATCTCGAGACATTCGGGGATCTCTACGAATTCTTCTGCACCAGGGATCTCACCGAAGAGGGGCTCGCGGAGGCAGTGAGGCTTCACGACAAGCTCTTGAGTGGGGACGAGTATCTCAGGAAGGTCACCCCAGCAGCCTCGGCGAAAGCCAATGACTTCACCTGGTGGAACGATTTTCTGCCTCGTGACGTAAAGTGATCGCAGTGAGCTCAACGGCCTTCGCCTTTGCGCTGGCATCGGTGCTGGCATAGATGTCGAGGGTCAACGCTACCTTGCTGTGGCCGGCAATCGATGCGACGGTCTTGGCGTCGACGCCAGCGCGGAGCATCCTCGTAATCGCCGTGTGGCGGAGGGCGTAGAAGGTCGCCAACTTGCCGGAGGCGCATCGGATGCCGTACAGCCCTGCCAGCTGGGAGAAGGCCCTCGTGAGCCTCGTCGGTTGGAAGGGCCTCCCATCATCCGTTCCGAGGACGTACAGCTCGCAGATGCTGGGGTCCCCTGGCTCGGTGCCGAAGGCCTTGTGCGCCCAGCTGCGCAGCGCCTCGGCGAGATTGGCGGTTATGGGTATGTCACGGTATCCTGCGGCGCTTTTCGGTCCCTTCGCGATCACCCTTCCGCCCGCCGTGGTCACGGCGCGGCGCACGTGGATGGTGCCTCGAATCACGTCGCCGTCGTCGCCGCGGAGCTCGAGGTCCTGCCATTTGAGGCCGAGGCACTCCTCGTTGCGCATGGCTGTCTCCATCGCAAGTCTGATAGCCAGTGTGAGCGGGGTGAGCTCCATGTCCCCGACGATTTCCTCGAGGCGGCGGGCGGCCTCGTCGTCGAGCGCGTCGGGCTCCCGCCTCTGCCTCTTCGGCGGCCTGACGGCCCTGGTGATGGGGTTGCGTGCGATCAGACCCTCCTCCTCGGCGGCGTCCAGGACCTGCTTGAGGAAACGATGGCTCTTGGAGACCGTGTCCTCCGCGAGCCCGTCGGCAAGGAGCCTGGCGTCCATGCGCCTCACCATCGCCGCGTCAACCTCGCCCAGGCGTACGTCCGGACGCAGGTGCCGCATGATGTGCTTGGCCGAGGACCTGTAGTTCGCCGCCGTGGTCGCGGCGATGGCGTGGGAGGCCTCGCGCTCGTCGACGTACCTGGTCATGTAGGGGAGCAGCCCGTCCGAGTCGCCCGGGTAGGCGCGGTCGACCAGCAGCCTGCGCTCGAGGTCGGACTTGACCTCCTCGCGAACGTCCGGCAGGGCGCGTCTGGCCGCGGCGAGGGTCCTGGCCTCGACGCTCTTGGTGACCTGCCTCCTGATGTCAGTGCCGTCCGCGTCGGTGTAGGCGACGTTGAATCGCGCCTGGTAGCCGCCGTGCCACTCGCGCACCGAGCCCGCCGAGAGCCTCACGCCTTCCATCCCGTCCCCCTGGTCCACTCTGGTCCACGCGTGGTCCACGTGGTCCACTCTGCTCCTGGATCCCCGTGGTCCACAACTGGTCCACAAGATGGTCCACAAATTTGCCGACACAAGTGTAACTGATGCAATGTCCGAAATAGTAAGATATGTCAACTACCAGCAAATATGAAAGCCGAGGAACCGATGAAACCATTGGGATGGAGTATGTATGTTCCCTGACACGGAAGAGGTCAGAAGTTCAAATCTTCTAACGCCCACCATACACGCAGATCGGAGGCCCTTTTTGGACCTCCGATTTTTTCGTATAAGCCAAATTGAACACTGATCGTGTGAGAAAGCCGCACCGCTCTAGACGTCGTGCCCGGCCCATCCACCTGCTCGCCGCAATCGCCTCAAGTCCCGGCGCATCATACTTTGGGATGACGCGCGTTGCCTGCACACCGCCGAAAATCACCTAGAAGCTGGACGCCTTTGGCCTGCAGAAAGGATCAGCCCAGCAGGTGGACCTCCTAGGATTGGAACAACCATGGCAACGTGCCCTACACGCACGCGGTGGCTGCCCGCCGTCTCCGGTGTCGTTGCGGCGATGCTTGCATTTGTCGCTCTGCCCGCGACGGCGCTGGCCGATGACGCGCTGAACCCCGGGCCCTACTCGGAGAGCAATCAGCTGAGCACCGATGCATACTCGGCCCTGGGCCTCACCCTCTCGGATGATACTGGTGACGCTGGCACCTATGCCCCCTATGGCAATGACGAGAACGTGAGCACCACCCTGCTGAGCGACGATGAAGTCTACATGGCCGCCAACGGCGCGAGAAAAATGTATATACGCTCAGGGGGAAGCTCAATCAGCTCTGCGATGCTAATACGAGCGCGGAAGGTCTGGTTGGCTACACCACGATTTCTGACGACTATTGAGGGATGGGCGGAGCTTATTTGTTCTGGCCCATCAACGAGCTCTACGGTACGAGCAGCGATTCTGGGATAGCCGTGGATATGGTTAAAAAGGGCGTTAGCTACTACTCGCCGCTCAGCGACAACGAGAAAGACGTCATCAAGGGGTCTACCAACAACGGATTCAGCGGCAAGTATGCCACCAGCGTCACGGCAGACCTCGGCAGTGGCTACAAGGACCACGTCGTCGAGCTGCGCGCCTATGGAAGCCAATACTACACCATGGTCGGCAACCGGCAGCTGAGCGGCGCTTTTGCGGTAAAGGTATTCTCACTTGACACTAAGGGGAACCGCACGGAAGTCGCGAGCCTCACCCCCACGGTCAATGAAAGCCAGATCCAGGCGAACAACTACTCTGATGAGCTGGCATACCTCCGGGCCGGCTACCTGCAGGAGTACGATGCCTGCTTCGAAGTGGCCGCCGCGGACGTGGACGGCGACGGCGTGGACGAGGTCTTCTGCTACACGGGCTGCTACAAAGACGAGAACGGCGAGCGCCTGGCCTGCATCGACATGTGGGACCCGCAGTCCGACAGCTCCTGGAGCCACACCCAGGAGTGGGTGGACTGCGGCCAGGCGTCCTACTACGTCACAGATCAAGAGCTTGACCAGATTCGCAACAGCAAGGATGACCCCACCGCCCGCATGCAGCTCATGAAGGCCCCGGTGGTCACCCTTGCCGGCGGCGACCTTGACCGCCGCGGCGGAGAAGAGCTTGCCATCACGGTCTCCGCGCCCACGAACCACGACAACCCGACCGACGCAGCCCGCTGCTACATCTACACCTGGGATGACACCGCGAAGCGGCTCTCCGTCGTCGTAAACGACGGCTTGGGCAGCGACTACATCCCCCTGAGCACGACCATCGGGGCAGTCTCCGCCATGGTCTCTGCCAACTGCACCTTCGGAACCTTCAGGACGAGCGACACCGACACGGCCACGGCCCTCATCATTGCCGGCTGGGACTGCGGTGGCAGCTCCAACGCGGAATACGCCAACTTCGGCTACCGCTACGTGTACTATGACACGTCCCAGGACGATTTCGTCGTCTCCGACTACTACTGCAAGGCTCTTGGCAAGGATGCCGCATACATCACCGAGACCGCCTGCAAGGACGCGAGCCAGGACGGCCGATACCGGCCGACCCTGGCGCCCTTCGCCCTGGGTGCCGCACGCCTGGACGGCCTCAATCAGGGTGCCGCCGAGAACGACGACGTCCTCATGGGTGGGGACGTCTACTCGTTCAGTCTCTCCGCTGGGGTGAGCCTCGACACTCTCGGCAGCATCAGCCTCACCTCTGACCAGGTGAACTCGAACCGTTACACAAAGGGCAAGGAGCAGGTCTGGATCGGCGACGTGCGCGTGGGCGCCGTGTCGGGCTCCAGCCAGTACGAGGAGAGCTTCCTCGCCGTCACGGGCGTCCACCGCGACGAGGACCTCGGCAAGGATGACGACTACTACTGGATGGACGTCTCGCACTTCTCTGCCAAGTGGTCTGACGGCAAGCTCCGGGGCTACACCACCGGTGAGGAGGGCGTCATAAACGAGAGCGTCCGTGTCCACGACACGACGCAGTACGGATGCTGGATCAGCCTGTGCCTGCCCAACGTGGACCACGACGGCATGCAGGTGCGCTTCAAGGCGGCGGCCGAGTACTACACTGCGCCGCAGCTGCTCGCGGTGCTCCAGGGGTCCCCGTACTTTCAGGACCTCCAGGACAGCTATGGCTACCTCAGCTACGGCGGCACCGCGTTTGGCTCCGAGTCCAGCAGCGCCTCTGGCTCCGGCTGGTCCATCGAGGGAGAGGCCGGCGTCTTCGGCGAGGCGTCGGGCGGCTTCCTTGGGCGCGTGGAGCTCGAGGGGGAGCTTACGGGCCATGCGGGCTACGAGTACCAGAGCTCCTCGACGCTCTCGTACGGTGTGGACTACGACGCGCACGCGGCCGAAGGCAACAAGGCCGTGGTGTACGCCGTGCCCATCATGTACTACTGGTACGAGGTCAGCGACTCCAGCAGCCCGGAGTGGACGGACGTCGTCATGCCCGTGTTCCTCACGCCGGTCACCTCGGTCGTGAGCCAGGAGACCTGGGACGAGGCGGTCGAGAATTACGACCTCGACGCCAGCGTGAGCAGTGACAGCTCCACGCCGCTCACCTACAAGGTCTCCGACGTCCTCAACAACAGGCAAGGCGACCCCGCCAGCTACGGCGTCGACACCCTGACCAAGACGACCCTGCTGCCTACCGCCAAGCGTGCCTTCACGTACCAGCTTGACGGGAAGGACGCCTGGTCCATAGCCTCGAACGAGGAGGGCGTCGCCACGGCGCAGACCATCGCGGCCGAGAACGAGACCGAGAAGACCGTCGACGTGGGCGGTGCCGTTGCTCTGCAGATAGGTGCCGGCTTCGGCATTGGGGAAAACGAGATCGTTACCGGTATGGTGTTCGGGCTGTCGGGTGGCTACACGACGCTGAAGTCTAGTTCCACGGGCTTCTCGTTCACGGGCACCGTGGACAACCTGCCCGAGGCTGCCGAGGGCTACGGCTTCAGCTGGAGGCTCGCGGTGGACCAGAGCTCCTCCGACATGCCCGTTGACGGCACGCGTCCCGCCACCAACCAGTTCTGGATCGTTGGCTACGACGTCACCAACGTGAAGCAGCCCAAAATCCCCATGGTGAGCGGCTTTGCCACGACCGGTGCCAGCTACGATGCCACCACGGGCAAGGATGCGGTCACCCTGTCCTGGAACGACATCCTGGCCTCCGACCAGAAGGCGAATGGCTACAAGTACGCGGTCGCCATGTACCCCACGACCGATGATGACCACTACAGCTATGTCTACACGCTGGACGGCTCCACCACAAGCTACGTCTGGGACGGCCTCTCCACCAGCAGCAGCTACCGCTTTGCGGTGTTTGTCGTGGACGGCACGGGCAGGCAGGCGAGCCTGCGCTCGCCCATCGTGAACGTGACCACGCTGCCGGCCGGCGACGCGATGGCCGTGGACGGCATCAACGTTCAGGGCCAGGCCAACACAGACGACGCGAGCGATACGTCCACCAGAAAGGCCACGCGCAGGATGGGGGAGTCCCTCACGCTTGCCATGAGCGGCAGCTACTACGACTCCGCCTCCGCCAACCCGGACAAGCAGCCGCTCTTTCGCTGGTATCGCAAGGAGGCCTCCATGCCCTACTGGCAGGAGATCTCTGCCGGAGCCACCCTTGGCACCCAGGACGACAAGACCTACACGTCTACCTACACTATCGACGAGGTAACGGCGGAGGACGATGGCACGGTGTATCGCTGCGACGTGAGCTACAACAACATCGTGGTCTCGTCCCAGACGGTTACCCTCGATGTCACGCACACCTACTTGATTGCCGATTCTGCCAGCACGTACTCGGCAACCAGGAGGCGTGTCAACTATCTGAACGCCGGCCTGCTCCGGTTCTTCCGGCCGGTTGCTGCCGAGAACGAGTCCGGCCTCAAGCCGGACGAGGGAGGCACCACGGACAGCGGCAGCGCGACCGGTGGCACCACGGACAGCGGCAGCGCGACCGGTGGCACCACGGACAACGGTAACGCGATTGACGCCACGACCGATGGGGGGACCAGCGCTTCCGCTGGCACGAGCGCTGCCACAGGCTCCGCAAAGGCGGACTCCACGTCGGGCACGCCTCAGACGGGAGACACCGCGCCGGGCATCGGGACACTGGCCCTTGTCGGCTTGGCTGGCACTTCTGTCCTGGTGGCTGCGCTGGCGCTCCGCCACCGTTCCAAGGACCGTGGCTAGCGACCTGTAGGGACCTGCGGCAGGCGATAAGGGTCTGCACCCGTGACCCCTTCGCCACGGCAGACGGTGACTTGCTGCCCCACACCCCGCCTGTCCTGTTGGGCAGGCGGGGCATCCCGTTTGAGACGGAGGCTTCGATGCTCAACCACAAGCTGCTACGTGCTGTGCTGCGCAACACCGGCCTTGCCCGCGCCGCATGGGGGTTCCTGGCGACGTTCGTTGCGGCGTCCGCGCTGCTCGCGCTGGTGGATCCAGGCGTCAACGGCTTCGGCGACGCGCTGTGGTGCTGCTTCCAGGCCGTCACGACCATTGGCTACGGGGACATCACCGTCACGAGCACCGTTGGCCGCGCGATTGTGGTGGTGCTCAGCGTGGTGGGGATCCTGTTCGTGGCAGTGCTCACGGCGGCTGTGGTCAGTTACTGCAACGAGCTCATGCTGGCGCGGCGCAACGAGAGCCTGGCCCTGTACCTGGACAAGCTGGAGCACCTTGACCGGCTGACACCTGAGGAGCTGGCCGAGCTCTCGTGGGCGGTGCGCCGGCTGCGCGGCTCGCGGGGGTAGCGCGCCCCGGACGCGCAAGAAGCTCTTCGGTCACTCGCCTCGACTACCTGCAGCAGATTACGCGCTGGAGATTCTACTTGGGTGCGCTGCGGCCTTCTCGTTGGCCTAATTACGCACGGCTGAGCTTGCGAGAAAAGCCAACTGGGCTTTTGCCGGCGAGAACTTCAGCCGTGCGTAGTTCGCGATGGCCTCGTGTTTGTTAAATGGCTTATGTTTACGGTTAGTGGCAGTTTTTTCGAGATGCCCCGAGTACAAACCGGTTTGATACTTGATAAACCGCAGGTCACAGAATTGCTATCAATTAGGTGATACATAAGAAGTCTGCGAATAACTGCCACCAACCGTCATTTCTGGTCAAGCCCCTCCTCGCGGGTTGAATTGGAGCCGAGTTCGTGCCCCGTCGTGAAGAAAAACGGCCGCCTCTCGTTTGGCTACCATGGTTCCCGGCAAACAAGATGAGGGGGTCCCATGGCAGACGAGAAGAACGAGCAGGCCGCGCGCGAGAGCGGCGTCATTAACTTCAACGCCGAGGCGGTTCGTCTCGGCGACCATATTGTGCGCGGAACGGCGGCCGACGGCCAGGTGCGCGCCTTTGCGGTGACGGCGCGCGCGAGCGTCCAAGAGCTGCACGAGCGCCACCAGACCTCGCCCGTCGTGAGCGCCGCGCTGGGGCGCCTCCTGATGG
>Ga0256406_1004921_pt1 | contig 14741 bp, 16 predicted proteins | sample RumenRJG_03DNA_FD_185986 | JGI IMG/M metagenome (GOLD analysis project Ga0256406, IMG submission 185986) | Bovine rumen microbial communities from Lethbridge, Alberta, Canada - RJG_03 | ecosystem: Host-associated > Mammals > Digestive system > Stomach > Rumen | place: Canada: Alberta | collected... | reverse complement strand
AAGAGATGCTCTTAAAGACATTTTTTGATTGATTTAATGTAGTTTATATGATATAATTACGTCAGTTTTTTGAAAGGAAAAATGAGAATGAAATCAAAAAAAGCTATTTCAATTTTAATTCTAATAGTCATGGTTGTGATATTGATTGTGTATGGAGCAATAAACAGAAATAAAACAAAACAAAGTGATGGAAAAATAAGAATATTAACTTCATTTTATCCTATTTATATTATGACATTAAATATTACAAATGGAGTGAACAATGTTGAAGTAAGCAATATGGCTGATAAGCTAAATGGGTGTATTCATGACTATACTTTGACGACTACTGATTTGAAAAAATTTGAAACTGCTAATATATTTATTGAAAATGGGGCTGGACTTGAAAGCTTTACAGATAAAATCGTTAATTCATATAAAGATTTAAAAGTTATTTATGCTGCTCAAAATGTAACAAATTTTATTTATTCTGATGATAACGAATCAAATTCACATATTTGGCTAAGCATTGAAAATTATAAGAATGAGGTTCAAACGATCGCAAGCAAACTTTCAGAAATCGACGAAGCTAATTCTGGTTTATATAATGCAAATGCAAATCAATACATTGAAAAATTAAACGAATTACAATCAAAATTCAAACAACTAGATTTATCAAATAAAAAAGCAATTTGCTTGGACGAATCACTAGAATATCTGTTAAAAGAAAACAATATTGATGAAACTCTAATTGAGACTGATCATGATCAAGCATCAATTTCAGCTGAGTTAATAAAAGAAACAATTTCTAAAATGAATAGTGAAGAAATAAAAGCTATTTTTATTGATAAAAATGATTCTGACAAACTTGCAAAAGCCTTACAAAATGAAACAAGTGCAAAAATTTATGTTCTTAATTCAGGAATGAACGGAGAAAAGAATTTGAATTCATATATTGATTTAATGAATCAAAATTATGAGATATTAAAGGATTTACAATAAATTAAATATTATTTTATCACATAAAAATTAATAATAAAATTTAAAAATAATATATTTAAAAGTAAAATGAGGAAAGGAATTAATCAATTAAAAGTTGATTATATAGAAAAAATGAAAGAAGCATGTGGACTTCATTGTACTAAAATTGAAAATATATCAGTTAAGCTAGATGGCCAATATATTTTAAAAGACGTTTCTTTTGAAATACATTGTGGGGAACTTTCAATGATTATTGGAAAAAACGGAGCCGGAAAATCTACTTTATTAAAAGCAATTTTAAATGAAATAAAACATACAGGAAAAGTAGAATTTTTTGATATGAAAAAAAACAAACAAGAAAAAATAAAAATTGGTTATGTACCACAAAGTTTAAATACTGAAAGAAATATGCCAACAACAGTATATGATATGTTTGCATCATATATTTCAAATTCGCCTGTCTGTTTTAAAAAAGATAAAGAAATATATAATGTGGTATTAGAAAATTTGAAAAAATTTGGAGCACAAGATTTAATTGAAAAAAGAGTTGGAAATTTATCAGGAGGAGAGTTACAAAGAGTTTTGCTCGCAATAGCAACTACTCCAATTCCTAATTTATTAATACTTGATGAACCGGTTTCTGGAATTGATATAAATGGAATTAAAGAATTTTATGAAATTTTAGCAGAACTTAAAAACAAATATGATATGTCAATAATACTTGTATCGCATGATTTAAACTTAGTAAAAAAATTTGCTGACAAGGTTATTTTATTAGATGAAAAAATTGTAAAAGAGGGAACAGCAGAAGAAGTGTTTAAATCAGAAGAATTTATCAAAAGATTTGGAGAAATTTAAATTACTTTCAATTAAGTAAATAATTACAAATTTAAATATAAAATATGGAGAAATATAATGGATATTATTTATAATATAATAGCAACTATTTTACCTTTCGATTTTATGAAATATAATTTTATGAAAAATGCATTTATTGCAATTATTCTCATATCACCTCTTTTTGCAATGATGGGAACATTGATAGTTAATAACAAAATGGCATTTTTCTCAGATGCGTTAGGACATTCAGCCTTAGCGGGAATAGCTCTTGGAGCAATATTAGGCATAACAAATATAAATATTTCAATGATTATTTTTGCAATATTTTTTGCAATACTCTTAAATGTGGTAAAAAATAAAACAACATATGGTGCTGATACAATAATAAGCGTTTTTTCATCAATTGCGATATCGATAGGGCTTGCAATACTAGCACAATCAGGTGATTTTAATAGATATTCAAGTTATCTAGTTGGAGATATTTTAAGTATAACAAAAGAGGAAATTCTTTATTTATTTGTAGCATTTGTTTTATTTATTATATTTTGGAATTTTTGCTTTAACAAGTTAAATGCAATTTCAATAAATCAAACACTTGCAAAAACAAAAGGAATAAATGTAAAATTATATGATAATTTATTTGCAGTTATTATTGCGATTATTGTTATGCTTTCAATAAGATGGATAGGAATATTATTAATAAATTCAATGATAATTTTACCAGCAGCCTCAAGTAGGAATATATCAACAAACATGAGAAACTATCATGAATATTCAATTTTATTTGCTATTATTTCTGGAATTGTTGGGTTAATAATTTCATATTATACTAATATTCCAACAGGACCAATGATAGTAATTATTTCAGGAATAATTTATTTCTTAACATTTGGCATTAAGAAAGTAACCAATGCTTAATAACTGGTAGAATATATTATTAGGACAATAATTGATTTAAGCAAAATTTATTTCTTGACATTTGGAGTGAAAGAATAACAAGCCAATTTATAATTGGAAGAATAAACAGGGATATATTGCTAAATTACATTAGTAATTATCAATTTAATGCTTGAAAATGTACATATACATTATAAAAAGTTTAGGATATTTATAATTAAAAATTAAAAGGAAAGGAGTATAAGATATTAATTATCTTATTATAAAAAATGAAATACAGAGATAATCATATTTATGAAGGTAGAAAAATTAGGGATTACAAGGAGCTTGTTTCAATATATAAAAATGAACATAAGGAACATATTGCCTTTGAATATAAGGAAAGTCCATCATCTACAGAGATTCGCAAAATTACATATTCAAAATTTGCAGAAGATATTGAAAACATGGGTGCTAAATTACTACATATGGGAATTGAAAGAGCATGTCTAATATCACCTAACAGATATGAATGGTATGTAAGCTATTTGGCTGTAACAACAGCAGGAAAAATTATTGCACCATTAGATAAGTCTTTACCAAGAGACGAAATAGTAAATTCAATTGAAAGAAGCGATTGCGATGCAGTAATATATACAAAAAAATATCAAGAAGCAATTGATATTTGTAAGGAGAATAATCCAAAATTAGTTACGATTTGCTTTGAAGATGATTTTGAAAATATTCTAAAAGAAGGAGAAGCATTAGATAAAACAGAATATAATAATGTAAAAATTGATAATAAAAAAATGACAATAATGCTTTTTACATCAGGAACGACAAGCATGTCAAAAATTGTTATGTTATCACAATATGCAATTTGCATGGATATGTATGAAACGAGCACAATGACAAAGTTTGGATATGATGATGTATTTTTATCTTTTTTGCCATTACATCACACATTTGAAAGTACCACAACTTTTTTATTTGGAACGATGTCAGGGCTTACAATTGCTTTATGCGATGGATTAAAATACATTCAAAAAAATATGGTTGAATATCAGGTAACAGGTTTTGTTTGTGTACCATTAATGCTTGAAATTATGTATAAAAAAATAATTAAAAATATTGAAAAACAAGGTAAATCTAAGATTGTAAAAATACTTAGAACTTTGTTTAGACATACATCAATAGAAACTAGAAGAAAAATTTTCAAAGATGTTATTGATGGATTAGGAGGAAGATTAAGAACAATAGTTGTTGGTGGAGCAGCAATGGATAAAGAAACAGAGCGAGGATACAATGATTTTGGAATTGATGTTCTTGTAGGATATGGACTAACAGAAACATCTCCAATTATTGCAGCTGAAAATTCATATAGCAAAAAAGTTGGGTCAGTTGGACTTCCAATGGTAGATGCTGATATAAAAATTGACAATCCAGACAAAAATGGTGATGGGGAGATAATAGTAAAAACTCCAACAATAATGCTTGGATATTACAAGAATGATGAAGCAACAAAAGAAGCAATTGTTAATGGCTATTTCCACACTGGAGATGTTGGACATATTGATAAAGATGGATTTTTGTTTATAACTGGTAGAAAGAAAGACATGATAGTTCCTAAAAATGGAAAGAAAATTTTCCCAGAAGAACTTGAAAGTTTAATAAATCAATTGCCTTATGTTAGTGAAAGTATGGTATTTGGAAAAGTTGAAAATACAAAAAATGATAGAAATTCAGATGTAGTTTTGTGGGCAAAGGTTGTATATGATAAAGAAAAAATAAAAGCATTTGAAAAGGATGAAAATAAATATTATGACTTAATATTAGAAGATATAAAAACAAAAATCAACAAACAAATGCCAGCTTATAAATACATAAGAGACATTATAGTAACAGATACTCCTTTAATAAAAACAACAACATTAAAAATAAAGAGACATGAAGAAATGAAATTAATAAATAAAGCTTGACAAATTAACAAAAAAGGTGTAAAGTATAATTACTTTACATCGTAATACAGATTTGTTTAGGAGATTTGATTATGGATAAAAAGGTTGAAACGAGTATATTATTACAAATATACGGTAAGCTTTTAACAAAAAATCAACAGGATGTTATGAATTTATATTATAACGAAGACTTATCTTTGTCAGAGATAGCTGAAATTAATAAAATATCAAGACAAGGAGTTAGTGACATAATCAAGAAAGGAGAAACAAAACTTTTAGAATACGAAAAAGTTTTACATATTATGAAGACTACACAAACAAATAACGAAACAATTAATACAATTGTTTATGAACTTAGTAAAATTGATGAAAATTCGTCCAAAAACGATATTCAAAAAATTATTAACAAAGTTCAAAAAAAATTACAAAAGATTCAATAGGTTAAAAAATACATTATAAAGCAATTTATTACTTAGGAGGAAACATACATGGCTTTTGAAGGTTTATCTGAAAAACTTCAAGCTTTTACCGACAAATTAAGAGGAAAAGCACGAATAACTGAACAAGACCTTGATCAAATGCTTCGAGAAGTTAAACTTGCATTACTTGAAGCAGATGTTAATTATAAAGTTGTTAAAGAATTTATAAATAATATTCATGATAAGGCCTTAGGACAAGATGTTTTAAAGTCATTAACTCCTGGACAACAAGTTGTTAAAATAGTAAATGATGAACTTACCGATTTGCTTGGAGGAACAGATAGTAAAATTGCTTTTACACCAAATCCACCAACAATAATAATGCTTGTAGGATTACAAGGTTCTGGTAAAACAACAACTGCTGGAAAACTTGCAAATTTACTTAGAAAACAAGGAAAAAAACCATTACTTGTTGCATGTGATGTATATAGACCAGCAGCAATAAAACAGTTACAAGTTGTTGGAGCAGAATTGAACATTCCAGTTTATGCAAATGAAAATGAAAAAGATGTTGTTAAGATTGCAAAGCAAGGCAAAGAAATGGCAATCCAAAAACTTAATGATGTGGTTATTATTGATACTGCAGGAAGACTTCAAATTGATGAAACATTAATGCAAGAACTAAAAAATCTTAAAAACAATTTAAAACCACATGAAATCATGTTAGTTGTTGATTCAATGACTGGTCAAGAAGCTGTTAACATCGCAAGTAAGTTTAATGAGGATGTTGGAATTGATGGAATTATTTTAACAAAGCTTGATGGTGATACAAGAGGCGGTGCTGCTTTATCAATAAAAAAAGTTACTGGGAAACCTATTAAATTTATAGGAACAGGTGAAAAGCTTAATGAAATTGAAGAGTTTCATCCTGATAGGATGGCATCAAGAATACTTGGAATGGGAGATGTCCTTTCAATAATTGAAAAAGCACAAGATAAGTTTGACCAGGAACAAGCTGAAAATCTTGAAAAAAAATTGCTTAAAAATAAAGAATTAGACCTAAATGATTATTTGGCACAATTAAAACAAATAAAAAAGATGGGACCTTTATCATCAATAATTAAAATGATACCAGGAATGAGTAAATACAATATACAGGTTGATGATAAAGAAACAACAAGAATAGAAGCTATTATTACTTCAATGACAGACGAAGAAAGAAAGAATCCAAAGATTCTTAATGCATCAAGAAGAATAAGAATAGCAAATGGTAGTGGTACGCAAGTTTCAGACATAAATAAATTCATGAAATCATTTGAGATGACAAGAGACATGATGAAAAAAATGAAGAATGGTAAAATGAATCCTCAAATGAAGAAAATGATGAAAGATATGAATCTTGACAAATATGTTAATGAAGAAGGAGGTGAATTAAATGGTAAAAATTAGATTAGCAAGAGTTGGAGCAAAAAAAGCACCTTTCTATCATATAGTAGTTGCTGATTCTAGAAAAGCTAGAAATGGCAAAATTATTGAACAAATAGGAACTTATGATCCAATGACAGATCCTGCAACATTAGTACTTGACAACGAAAAGGTTGAAAAATGGATTAAAAATGGAGCACAACCAACAGATACTGTAAGAGCTTTAATAAACAAAAATAAAGCAAGCAAGTAGTTATTAAGAAGTGAAAAGTTAATTATTATTTTTAATAAGATTATTGATTATTATAAAAACATATAGTTTGTTATTCTAATTAATAAAATATTTTAACTAATCATAACTTAATGGAAAGGAATAATGAAATGGAAGAAATTCTTAAAGTAATTATTGAAAATCTTGTTGATAATAAGGAAGCTATTTCAATTGAAACAACAAATAAAGATGAAAACACAATAGTTTTTAAAGTTAAAGTTGCAAAAGACGAAATGGGAAGAATTATTGGAAAGCAAGGAAAAATAGCACACTCAATTAGAGCAATTATGAGAGCAGCAGCTTCAAGAGAGAATAAAAGAGTGGAAGTAGAATTTGTGGATGACTAATTAAAAATGTGTGCTTCAAATTTACATGAAATTTTAATTTTTATAAATAAAAAAGTAATTAATTAAATACATATTTGATTTTAAATTAGTTATTAAAAGGATAACAAAATAATGGATGATAAAAAAATCTTAGTTGGTAAATTTGTTAATACTTTTGGAATAAAAGGTGAAATAAAGGTTTTACCAGAAGTTGAATATTTTGATAAACTTAAAAAAATTTATATTGACTCAAATGAGTTCGAAATTGTAAAAATGAGAGCTCAAAAAAATATTTATGTTGTTAAGCTAAAAGATATTGATGATATAAATTTGATTGAGAAATATAAAGGAAAAGATATCAATATTAATGAATCTGATAAGCCAAAATTAAAAGAAGGCGAGTATTACAAGGAAGATCTAATTGGAATGGATGTTATAACCGACGATGGTAAAAATCTTGGAAAGTTAGATGATATTTTTAATACAGGAGCCAATGATATTTATCAGGTGGGAGATATTTTATTACCAGCAATTGATGATGTTATCAAACAAATTGATATAAAAAACAACAAAATTATAGTTCACATTCTAAAGGGGTTAATTTAAATTATGGAATTTGATGTACTAACTCTTTTTCCAGAAATGTTTGATATATTCAAACAAAGTATTATAAAAAGAGCTATTGAAAATAATTTAATAAATTTAAATTTAATCAATATTAGGGATTTTTCAAAAGATAAACACAAACATGTTGATGATACGCCATACGGTGGCGGCGCAGGAATGATTATAAAACCTGACATTGTCTATGATGCATATAATTCTATAAATAATAAAGAAAATGCTAAAGTTATATATATGTCACCAAAAGGGAAAAAACTAAATCAACAAAAAGTTATAGATTTATCTAATGAAAAACATTTAATTATATTATGTGGACACTATGAAGGAATAGATCAAAGGGTTATTGATAAAATTGGATGTGAAGAAATTTCTATTGGAGATTATGTTTTAACAGGTGGTGAGCTTCCAGCAATGTGCTTGATTGATTCTATATCAAGATATGTAGATGGAGTAATAAGCAAAGAATCAACATCTGAAGAAACATTTTCAAACAACTTATTAGAATATCCACAATACACAAAACCATTTGATTTTGAAGGTATGAAAGTACCTGATGTTCTAATCTCTGGAAATCATCAAGAAATTGATAAGTGGAGAAAGGAACAGTCATTAATTGAAACTTATAAAAAAAGACCAGAGCTCTTAAATGAAGAGCAAATAAATAATATCAAGAAAGGAGAAAAATAATGGATATTATTAAATCAATAGAACATGAACAATTGAAAAATAAGATTCCTGATATAAAAGTTGGTGATACAGTTAGAGTGCATCAAAGAATCACTGAAGGAAATAAACAAAGAATCCAAGTTTTTGAAGGAATTGTTATTAAGAAACAAAACGGTGGATTAAATGAAACATTTACAGTAAGAAGAGTAGCTTATGGAGTAGGTGTTGAAAAAACATTTTTAATTCATTCACCATTAATTGAAAAAATTGAATTAGTTAGAGTAGGAAAGGTAAGAAGAGCAAAATTATACTATCTAAGAGATAGAATTGGTAAGGCTTCTAAGACAAAAGAAGATATTGGAGCAAACTTAAAGAGAGACGATATTATAGTTAAAGAAGAAGTACCAGAAAAAGCTGAAGAAACTAAGGTTGCTGAGGAAGCTCCAAAGGCAGAAGAAACTGCAAAAACAGAGGAAGCTCCAAAGGCAGAAGAATCAGCTAAAACAGAAGAAGCTCCAAAAGCTGAATAATCTTCTAAAATAAGAGAAATTTCAAAGACAGAAGAATCAACTAAAACAAAAAAACAACAATAGCTGAAAATCTTCTTGAATAAAGGAAATTTTAAAGGCAGAAGAATCTGTTAAGACAGAGGAAGCTCCAAAAAACTGAATAATTATAAAAAATATTCTTAAAAAACTGTTTAAAATTATTAATTTTTAAGTATATATTCTTATAGTCCTAATTATAGGAAAGAGTGTATCTTAATAGTAAAATAATTTTAAACAGTGTTTTTTTTGTATATATTTTCTAAAAATGGAAATATTATTATAAAAATTATTTGGAGGTAAATTATATGAGTATTGAAAAACATATCACAGTTACTGGAGTTTCAACAGTTTCATGGAAGGATGCAATTGTAAAAACCTTATCAAAAACATCTGAGACAATCCAAGCAATTTCTGCCGTTAGAATTTTAGACCAAAGAGGAAAGGTTACTAATGGAATTATAAGCGAATACTACGTTGATTTGGATATAACATTTTTAGTTGAACAATAAGAAAATTTCATAAAAAAATTAGTTGAACGATAAGAAAGAAGATTTTATAAAATAATTTAATTGAAAGATTTGAAATATTTTTGATTAAAAGAGAAAAAGATTAATTAAAATTTTCTTATATAGAATGTGCTTAAACAATTAAATGATAATAGATAATAACAAATTAAAAAGGAGGCATAAATGAGTGAGGTTGATTCACCAAAGGAATATCAAAAGTTTATTGAAAGCAAATCACCCAATTCATCAATTTTTAAAAACTGTCTTAGAGCTTTTGGCGTGGGAGGCTTAATTTGTGCAATTGGACAAATTATTTATTTTTATTGCACTTCAAAAGGTTTGGACAATACATCTGCTTCAACAGTTGTTTCAATTTGTCTAATTGGACTGTCAGCTTTTTTAACCGCAATTAATGTTTTCAATAAAATTGGAAAATTTGCAGGAGCTGGATCTCTTGTACCAATTACAGGCTTTGCTAATTCAATTGTTGCTCCTGCTATGGAATATAAATCAGAAGGATATGTAATGGGAGTTGGTGCAAAAATGTTTACAGTTGCAGGACCAGTTCTTGTTTATGGGATATCGTCTTCTGTTATTCTAGGTATAATTTATTGCTTATTTATTTAATAAAAGTTTTCTAATAAATGTTAAGATTAAAATGCAAGATAATTTATTGAATATTTATTTAGAAAAAATACAAATTTGAAAATTAAAAGTTAATAATTACTTAGAAAAAGTATTAATTAATGTAGGAATTCTAAAAAATTTTATTTCACATTTTTAAAAAGTCTGAAAAAATAATCTCTTTATTGAATTTTAAATTTAATATCTAAATTGAAAGGAATTGATATGAAGAAGATTGGTAAAAATACATTTAAATTAGATAATTTAATTTCTATTGTTAGTACTGCTTCAATTGTTGGACCAAAGGAATCTAATGGGCCTTTAAAAGATTATTTTGACAAATGTATTGAGGATGAATTTTGGGGAGAGAAATCTTGGGAAAAAGCTGAAAGTAAATTTATTAAAGAAACAGCACATACTGCTCTTGATAAATCAGGAATAGCAGCAACCAATATTGATTGTATATTTTCAGGAGATCTTTTAAACCAATGTATTTCTTCAACATTTGGAATGCGAGATAGTAATATTCCATTCTATGGAATATTTGGAGCATGCTCAACATTTTGCGAAGCACTAAGTTTAGGATCCACATTTATAGATGCAGGAGCAAATAGCGTACTTTGTGCAACTTCAAGTCATTTTTGCAGTGCTGAAAAGCAATTTAGATTTCCACTAGAACTAGGAAACCAACGTACCCCAACAAGTCAATGGACAGTTACTGGATCGGGTGCAGTTGTTTTAAGTAAAAATGATCAAGGACCATTTATAACACATTTTACTCCTGGGGTTATAACTGATATGGGAATTAAAGATGCAAATAATATGGGAGCAGCGATGGCACCAGCTGCATTAAAAACTCTTATTACACATTTAAAAGACACCAAAAGAGAGCCTGATTATTATGATATGATTTTGACAGGTGATTTAGGATATATTGGAAAGGATATACTAATACAGCTTGCTAAGGAAAAAGGATATGATATTTCAAGTGTTTATAATGATTGTGGTGTACTAATGTTTGATAAAGAAAAGCAAGATACAATTGCTGGGGGAAGCGGATGTGCTTGTTCTGCGACTGTATTTTCAGGATATATTTATAAATTACTTAAAGAAAAGAGTATTAGTAAGATTTTATTGATTGCAACAGGAGCTCTTATGAATGCAACATCTTCTCAACAAGGTGAATCTATTCCAGGAATTGCACATGCAGTCGCTATAGAATACTAATGATTTGATAAAAGAATAAAGTTTTACACTTTAATTAAATTATATGTTCTAAAATAGTAGGAGGTTTATATGAATATCGATTATTTAATGTTATTAAAGAGTTTTATAATAGGAGGAGCTCTTTGCGTTATTGGACAAATATTAATTGATAAAACAAAATTAACTCCTGCAAGAATCCTTGTAATATATGTAACAGTAGGTGTAATTTTAGGGGGACTTGGTTGGTATCAACATCTAGTTGATTTTGCTGGTTGTGGAGCTACTGTACCACTTACTGGATTTGGAAATAATTTAGCACATGGTGTAATGGAAGCAGTAAAAGACAATGGATTACTTGGAGCTTTTACAGGTGGAGTTAAGGCTTCTGCTGGAGGGATTGCAGCAGCTGTATTCTTTGGATACATTGCTTCACTACTTGCAAAGCCAAAAATAAAAAAACAGTAATATTCTTTAAAAATTTAATAAGAAAAAATATTTTTTTAAACAAAAATAAAAATGGCAACTTTTTTGAAAAATGAAACCAAAAGCAATATCTTACTTTTGAAAAGTATAAAAATGTATTAGCATAATTTGCAAAAATCAAAAATAAAGAAATACTCTAATTATAATTAAACATTTAAATTAGCAAAAGGAGCTATAATAGCTCCTTTTTTAGAATTTACTAATAAAACAAATGCTTATATTACTAATTTACTAGCAACCACAGTTGTTTCCACAGCAGAAGAATATTACTAATAATAATATTATAATGCAGCAGCAGTTGTTATTATCTTTTCCATATTTATCTGGCATGAATAATTCCTCCTTTTTAAAAACATTTTTTTATTAAAATTAATAGTTAGTTATTGCAGCATGGTGGGTCTTGCATACATCCGCACATTCCATTATTTCCACCATTACAACAGCAAAGTAGTACGATTAATAGTATGATGAACCATAGGCAATTGCAATTACCATTTGAACTTGATCCGAACATCATAACCTCCTTTTTAATTTTTCATATTCCTTTGTATACTTTATATTATTCACTATTATAAAAATTGGTTACTTAGTTTAAGTTTTAGATTGTAAAATATTGACAAATTGTAGTTATTGAATTAAAATGAAAACATGGATGGGTTAAAAATTCTTATTTTTAATAAAAATAAGAATTTAGAAAATAAGGAAAATGATAATAAAAAATAAACACCAAGTGAAAAATAACAAAACACAAGATAGAAAATTCATGTCGCAAGAAGAAAACAAAGGAATTATAAAAAATTTTATAGAAAATAAATGAGATATAATACAAAAGATTAAGAGATTGAATTAATAGTGTAAAATAATTTATTTAGGATTATAATAAATAATGTTTAATATTGAAGAAGAGTTAAAGAAATTGCCTCAAAAGCCAGGAGTATATATTATGCATGACAAAAATGACAAAATTATATACGTTGGCAAGGCAATTTCTTTGAAAAGAAGAGTAACTTCATATTTTAGAAAAACTAGAAAAACAGTTCGTATTCAAAACATGGTTAAATTAATTGATCATTTTGAATACATTGTTTGTGATAATGAACAAGAAGCATTGATATTGGAGTGTAATTTGATTAAAAAGAATATGCCAAAATTCAATGTTCTTTTAAAAGATGACAAAACTTATCCTTATATTAAAATAAACGTTAAAGATGATTATCCAAATGTTTATTTTACTAGGAGAATACTAAATGATGGAGCTAAATATTTTGGTCCATATGCCAGTTCAACAGCTACGAAAGAAATGATTGAATTTATAAAAACAAAATTTAAAATTAGACAGTGTAGAAATTTTAAATATAAAGATAGAGCTTGCTTGAACTATCATATAAAAAAATGTAGTGGACCATGTATGGGTTATATATCAAAAGAAGAATACAGAAAACGTATTGACCAGATTATTTCAATTTTAGATGGTAAAGTTGAAAACGTCGAAAAAGAGCTAAAAGAAGCTATGCAGGATGCTTCGAAAAATTTGGAATATGAAAAGGCGGCATTGTATAGGGATGAATTGCTTGCTGTCCAAAGTATTTCACAAAAACAAAAAGTATCTAATTTATCTGAAAATGATATTGATGTTATTGGAATAGCAAGATCAGAACAAGAGATTTGTATTGAAATCTTTTACATACGTGGAAGTAAAATGATTGGAAGAGACAATTATTTTTTCAAAGGTCTTAATGATGAAGATGATTCTGATATTATAGATGAATTTATTGAACAATACTATAATGGGAAAAAGATATTGCCAAGCAAAATTATGATTAGGAATGATTTTGAAGACAGAAAATTATTAGAAGAGTGGCTCACAAATGTTGCAGGAAAAAAGGTTGAAATAAAAGTTCCACAAAAAGGTGAAAAAGTCAGATTGGTTGAAATGGCTGAAAATAATGCTAAAATTACGCTCGATAATAAAGAAAAATCTAATAAGAATGTAATTGTAGATTTAAAAGATACTTTAAATTTAAAACATTTACCACATAAAATTGAATCTTATGATATTTCAAATATTTCTGGAGAATATATGGTAGCTGGAATGTGTGTTATGATTGATGGAATGATAAAAAAGAATTTATCAAGAAGATTCAAAATAAAAACAGTCTATGGCCAGGATGATCCAAAATGTATGGAAGAGGTTATTACTAGAAGACTTAGACATTCAATTGATTTGAAGAAAATTTACGAAAATGACCAAATAATTATAACCAAAAATACAGAATATAAAATAGAAAATCTTACAAGTGATATAAAAAACAAATATGAAGAGGGAAAGGGTTTTGGAAAATTGCCTAATTTGATTCTAGCAGATGGTGGCATAACGCAAATTAGGGCAACTAAAAAGGCAATACAAAACATTGAAAATGAGATAGGTATTGTTCTTAATGTTGATGTTTATGGTATGGTAAAAAATGATAAGCACCAAACAAGAGCATTAATGGATGAAGATAGAAGAGAGATTGAAGTATCTGAGCAAATATTTAATCTGATCACAAACTTCCAAAATGAGGTACATAATACTGCAATTGGATATCATAAATATTTGCGTGATAAATCAATGTCAAGATCTGAACTTGATAATATAAAGGGAATAGGAACAGCCAAAAAGGTTGCATTATTAAAGAAATTTGGAGATGTAGAAAGAATAAAGACAGCGTCAATAGAAGAAATAATGGAAGTTAAGGGAATTAACCAAAATCTTGCAGAAGAAATAAAAAAACAACTAAAATAATTAGCTAAACAAGCTTTATAAAATGAGATATAAATGAATAAAATGTCAAAATAATTAGACGAAAACTTTTCATAAATTTGTATAGCCCCTAATATAATAATATAAAAGGGGGAAAAACAAATGAAAAAACTAATTATTATTACAATATTTTTTTTGATTACAGGAGAAATCATACTTGCTTTTTTACTACATCAGTTTGTAATTACATTAAGTTTAATAATATA
>Ga0256406_1004920_pt1 | contig 14743 bp, 9 predicted proteins | sample RumenRJG_03DNA_FD_185986 | JGI IMG/M metagenome (GOLD analysis project Ga0256406, IMG submission 185986) | Bovine rumen microbial communities from Lethbridge, Alberta, Canada - RJG_03 | ecosystem: Host-associated > Mammals > Digestive system > Stomach > Rumen | place: Canada: Alberta | collected... | reverse complement strand
TACTACGCGAAGACGTCGACCGGCGAGGTCGTGCACGGGCGCAAGTACTGGGTGAGCATGACCAACGGCCTCCTCCCCGTCGGCGAGTACGCCTTCGACGAGGACGGCAAGATGGCTCATTAAGGGCCGAGTACCGAAGGCGCGGCTTTCGGGCCGCGCCAAAGGAGTTTGTGCGATATGGTTAGTTCAGCACTAGCCGGCTCAACGAATAGTTATGCCACGGCGATCACTATATTGTTATGCATTCCTGCATCATTTCTGCTGATACGAAAGACACATCCAGATGTTGCTAATGACCATCGGAAGCTATCGTCTTTATTTCTTGGTTTTGTTGTGTTCAGTCTAGTTTCGTTCGGTGTCATTTTGACTTTACGGGCTTTCGGCCTATCAATAGCTAGACATCAAGCACTTATCTTTTTCATGCCGGCATGGTCCCTATGGGCTTCTAGCTACTTGAATACAGATCGGTTAAGAGAATTAGATGCCCTCGGCGTCATACTTCCCTTTTTAGTATCAATAATACGCCTATATTGTTTTAGTCAAGGATGCTGCTATGGCTTAGAGATTTGTACAGAACCACATTTAAGGGTTCCGATTCGAGAGTTAACAATTATATGGAATTCTGTTACAGGTCTCATTTTGCTAAATGAGTTCGAATCAGAACATGTTGGTGGGACTGTGCTTTCGAAATACTTAATATCATATTCGTGTATGAGGTTGATTGAAATAGCCCTATGGGGGGAACCCAATAGGGATCCATATTTAATTGAAAAAATAATAGCAATAGGCTTGTTTGTCTTTGGCATCTGCCTGACTTGGGAATTGGAGGACGAGGACAGGGGAGCGTATCGAGTAAAGAACAGTGGAGATAGGAAGAGGCATTAAGGAGGAGACATGACAAGAAGATTGATAAGACGTGTTATATCAGTCATTTTGAGTTTTTCAATTGTCTTTGAGATGCTGCCAATGTCGCCAACAGTTGCATTGGCCAGCATCGATGGGGTTCTGTCTGATCAAACAATTGGCTTACGTGAAGTGGGCGATGGCGCAGAGTGGACTGCTGGCGGAACGTCGATTCAGGGCACTGCCAACGGCGGATCAGGTTGCTCGGCAGAGGATAAGACAGGTACGCTGTACATAAAGAATAATAAAGAGGTGCCTGCGCAGCTGTCTTTTGCTTATCAGGTAGATATTCCTGAGAATGGATACATAAAAATAGATGGCACATCTGTATTGGAGGATGGTGAATTTCCACCGACAGTGATACCGGCGGGATCCGAAGTATCAATCGAAATCCATAGTCCAAAAGAGAAAATAGCAAATATCACTATTGAAAGCATCATACTTGTTGCCGATACAACGCCAACTATTAGCTTTGTTGCAGGAGAAAACGGTTCGTATACCGTAGATGATGTCGTTGTTGAAACTGATGGCTATCAGGCTACTCAAAAATCGACAATTCCGTATTCACTGAATGCGATACCGGATGAAGGATATAAGTTTGTTGCTTGGTACAGTGATCAGCTAGGAGTCTTTTCGTCAGATTCTAACGTACAGCAGTATTTTGAAACAGACCAGACTGTCTATCCTCTGTTCATAGAAGAAAATAGGGGCATCTTCGATGTTGCTGGACTAAAATATGCAGATTTGAACGAGGCTGTGTCATCAGCAAATAGTAGGAACATAAGCACGATAGTTCTAGTTGAGAGTGGCGTTTTACCAGCTGGTGAGTATGTAATTCCAAGTGGCAAAACGTTGCTCATACCTTTCGATGATGCGCATACGTTGTGCACGACATCTCCTCAGCTTTTGAATGAGGCTCACGTTACTCCATCAGCTTATGTCACGCTTAGTATGGAAGAAGGCTCTAGTATAAGAGTCGAAAATGGAGCTGCGATAAGTGTTGGTTCAAAGTTAACTGCCAACGGTACAGGTGGGAGTTCTTGGAATGGTACGCCAACAGGTAAACATGGAAGAATTGATATGTTGCCCGGCAGTACTATTGAATTGGACAACGGTGGGAACTTATATGCTTATGGATATATAAGTGGAGATGGTTCTGTAGTGGCCAATGCCGGTTCGACTGTGTACGAATGCTTCCAGATGAGAAGTTGGCGTGGTGGTAGCGCAACGACAAGAATGAAAAACCAATCCGTGTTCCCCGTAAGCCAGTACTATGTGCAGAATGTGGAAGTACCAATGACATTAATGGCGGGAGCTACTGAGATCGTGTATACGGGGCTAACCGCTAGTGGTATTACTGCATCTGCTAGCGCTGAGTTCATTGGTGCTAATGGAATGTTCAACCCGAAAGGGTCTATTACTAAGAGATATGACGGCACTGAAGACCGACTTGTGTTTGACGTTGAAGGTGACGCCGAGCTGAAGAACCTCAGCCTAAGCGCCGCCGGTTTTGATTTGAACACGAAGAGTTATGTACTTCCGATTAATAACAATATTACTATTAATGTCAATTCTGGTACTACAAGCATTTCAGACCAGAGCGTCGCCCTGCTTCCATCAGCTGAATTGAATATTGCAGAGGATGCCACTGTGGAACTGGGTGAAGGATGCGATGTCTTCGTATACGACAAGAATCAATGGGGCGCATATGCTGTTGAAGGAGGAAAGATTGTTACCGTCGGGTATTCTACGGTCAATGGAACCAAAGCTATACGCAATGGTGAGCAGCTAGAGAATGCCTCGATAGATATTAACGGAAAGATTGATGTCAAAGGCGCTTTATATACAACGTTGGATGGCGCTAGTATCATCAGCAGTCTTGGCTTAGGTAGTGTTGTTCTCTCGGCGAATCCAGGCAGTAAGACTACGACTCAGCAGGCAACTCAGAGTGGAACAAATATTACATATGTTGATATTCCTGTTACACCCGCTAAGCTTCAGAATGCTGATGGTAGCTTTTACGAAACGGCTGATAAGACTGCGGACACAGTGATTCCATACTCAGTTGATCGTTGGGGTAATGATCTTAATCCGATTACGGTGACGTTTAATAAGAATGCTGTTGATGCCACGGGCTCAATGGATGATCTTGTAGGAAGTGCAGGTAAGGAGCTCGTCCTTGCACCTAATGCTTTCCAGCGTGAAGGCTATACCTTTACTGGGTGGACCAAGAATTCTGATGGTACCGGTGACGTTTATGGCGATAGTGCCAAGACCACCTTCAACGAAAATGTCACTCTTTATGCCAAGTGGGAAATAAACGAGTACACCATAAGATTCCTTGATGAACTTGGCGCAGAACTAAAGTCATCAGAGTTGAAGTATGGCGAGGAAATTGTGGTGCCTGAAGCTCTGTCCAAGGAGAACACCGCCCAGTACACGTACACTTTCGACGGATGGTATGGCGAGGATGGCAGCAAGCTCACAGAAGGCGCAACGGTCTCTGGTGATGCAACCTATACAGCAAAGTTCAGGGAGACGGTCAATAAATACACCGTCAAGTTCGTAGATGAAGACGGCACCGAACTCCAGAGCTCTGAGGTTGAGTACGGCAGTGTCCCCGCCTATACGGGTCAGATACCGTCGAAGGATGCTGACGCACAGTACACTTATGAATTCAAGGGTTGGGATTCCGAACTTGTAGCCGTGACTGGCGAAGCAACTTATACAGCTACGTATGGCAAGACAACTAACAAGTATAAGATTACGTTCGTGAATGAAGATGGTACTGAGCTCCAGAGTGGCGATGTAGAGTATGGAATTGTGCCTGTTTACACCGGTGCGACTCCTACGAAGGAAGCCGACGCTCAGAATACCTACGAGTTCAAGGGTTGGGATCACGAGCTTGCGATGGTGACAGGCGAAGCTACTTACACGGCTACGTACACCGCTTCGCCCAGAACTTATACCGTCACTTTTAAGAACGGTGACGACGTCACGACAAACGAATACGAGTACGGCGCGACGATCACCGTTCCCGAGAATCCTACCAAGGAAGCTGACGAACAGTACGTTTACTCCTTCGACGGTTGGTTTGACTCGAAGGGTGTAAAGCTTGAGGCTGGTACCACTGTCACTGGCGATGCAGAATACGTCGCACAGTTCAGCATGACGACAAGAACCTATAAAGTTATCTGGGTTGACGATGACGGCGTAACAGAGTTGAAGACCGACGAGGTCGAATATGGCACGCTGCCCGTCTACGAGGACAAGACTCATCAGACTCCAACCAAGGCTGCAACCGATTCGCAAACGTTTGAATTTGCTGGTTGGAGTCCAGCTCCTGCCCCTGTCAATGGACCGGTGACTTACAAGGCCACCTATTCTGCAAGTGATAAGCTCTACACCGTTATTTGGCTTGACGATGATGGCAAGACCGAGCTCAAGAGAGCTGAAAATATCACATTCAACAATATTCCAGTCTACGAGGACGATGCGCACGAGACGCCGACCAAGGAAACCAGCGCCCAGTATTCCTACACCTTCAAGGAGTGGGCGCAGACTCTAGATCCGGAGTCGTTGACTTATTACCTCACGGCCGTTTACGATGAGACTGTCAACAAGTACACGGTTACGTTTATGAATGGGGACGTGGAAGTATCGAGCCAGGATCTTGAATATGGCACAGCGATAACCGTCCCGTCAACCAATCCAACTAAGGAAGCAGACGCTCAGTACACCTATGCGTTTAACGGCTGGTATGCGGACGATGTTAAGCTCGAGGCGGGCACTACAGTTTCTGGCAACATTACGTATACCGCTCGCTATGATGCAGCTGTTAAAAGCTATAAGATTACCTTTGTCGATGAAGACGGTACTACGGTCCTCGATAGTAAGATGGTCGTATATGGCGAGATGCCTGTATATGCAGGCGCCGAGCCCACCAAGGCTGAAACCCTTACGGCAGCTTACACATTTGCCAGCTGGACCCCAGAGCTTGCACCGGTGACGGGTGAAGCTACTTATACAGCGGTGTATAACGAGAACATAAAGAATGGTTGGGTCAAATGGCAGGGGAACACGTACTTCATTGCTGACGGCGAGCCGGTCAAAGGTCTATACGATGCGACGGCGGAGGACGGCAGCCATGAGGGCACATTCGTGTTTGATTCCGAGACGGGTGTCTTCCTGAGCGATCAGAATGGTGTATACCAGTCGGGTGACGACTATTACTACACCAAGGACGGTGAGGTCGAGAAGAACGTTGGCCTCACTCGCATTGAGGATGAAGATGGCACGATTAGTTACTATTACTTCGGCGAGGATGGTAAGGCCTATCGTGACGGCGAGTACAACACTACTAAGCACAACGGATACCTTCTCAAGGACTATCGCTATCGCTTTGGGGTTGATGGCGTGATTGATCACGACCCAGACACCTCTAAGAATGGTATCTGTGAGGGTGATGGCTCACTGTTCTACTACGTTGATGGTGTAAAGGTCCCCGAAGGCTTGATGAAGATTGACGGGAACTACTACTACGCGAAGTCGTCTTCTGGTGAAGTCGTTCATGGGCGTAGCTATTGGGTAAGCGTTACAAATGGCTACGACATACCTGAAGGCAACTATAAATTTGACGAGACCGGTCGGATGATTCTTCCGGAAGACTCCGCAAAGAATGGTATCTATGCTGAGGATGATGGCTTGTTCTACTACGTAGACGGAGTCCGTACCTATGCTGGTCTGATTCAGCTTGACGGAGATTACTACTATGTCCGCTCGAATGGCCAGCTAGCTGTGGGTACCTATTGGGTAACCAAGAATAATGGTCTTGAATACACGGGCAAGCAAGAGTTCGACGAGACCGGCAAGATGATCTTCAATACAAAGGATGGCATCATATCTGAGCAGGGTAGCCTGTGGTACTACAAAGACGGAGAGCTTCAATTCAATGCTGGTCTAATCCAAGTCGGGGATGATTACTACTACATTCGTTCTAATGGCGAGGTAGTACACGGACGTAGCTATTGGACAACAAATACTAACGGTTTGCTGCCTGAGGCGAGCTACACATTCGGTGATGATGGCAAGATGATCAACACGTCCGATAGCTCCATTGAAAAAGATGGCATTGTTGCGGAGAATGACAGCCTGTGGTATTACCGTGATGGAAAGCTTCAGTACAACGCCGGATTAATACAGATCGAAGACAACTATTACTATGTCCGTTCAAATGGTGAGGTGGTGCATGGCAAGAAGTACTGGACTACCAACACCAATGATTTAATGCCAGCGAAAGAGTATACGTTTGATGCTGACGGAAAAATGCTTGTATAGCATATTCTCGTCGAGCAGATAGCATTTACCGTGGGTCGTCGTCGCTGTCAGCGATGACGACCCACTCACTGAACAAAAAGGTTTAGAAATGGGCGAACTCCAGGTTCTTGTAGCTACAATGAATCAGAGAGATTTATCTTTTGCCTCTACACTGAATGCTAAGTGTGACATGGTAATAGCCAATCAGGCTGATAGTTACTCGATTAAAGAAGAGAGCTTAGATGGTTGGTCAGTTACTATGATTACTACCCCGACTCATGGAGTCGGTATTAATCGTAATATTGCTTTGTTCGCGGCGGATGCCGAGATAGTACTTTTTGCTGATGATGACATCGTGTACTACGACGGTCTAAGAAATGGGGTCTTATCGGCTTTCAGACAGATGCCGGAGGCAGATGCCATAGTTTTTGGTATCGACTATTCGAAAAACGGTATCGTTTACAGGAGACGTCGTCTTACCAATGGCAGGCTGCACCTATGGAATTCCATGAGATATGGAACATCTGTTCTTGCTGTTAAGAGACGCAAGATTGAGAAGCTCAATATCACATTCAATCACTGTTTTGGTGGCGGATGTATCTATGGTTCCGGTGAGGATAATCTTTTTATAAAGGAATGCTTTGATAAAGGCTTGCGGATATACACATCAAGTTATGTACTGGGTGTATGCAAGAAGGACACTTCAACATGGTTTCATGGGTGCAATGAGAAGTATTATTACGATCGCGGTGCACTTATGGTCTACCTATTTCCCTGTTGTAGCCGATTGATGGCTTTGTATTTTGCGGTCAGAAATAAGCGAGAGACAGATATTAGCATTCTAAAAAGAATAAAGCTAATGCAACAAGGCGTAATTGGCGGCCGCTCCTTGATCCCGTACAAGTCTTCAGAGGATTCTAAATGAGTGGAAAAGCTGAACATAAGAGGCTCCTCTTCGTGAACAATAATATGGAGGTTGGTGGCGTACAGAAGAGCCTGGCTAATCTTCTAGCGTGTATTCATAATGATTATGAGATTGATGTCCTCCTATTTTGCAAAAAGGGATCACTGCTAGACGACATACCAGATGACGTGCATATACTTGAGTGTGAATCCTTATTCCGTTACTTCGGATTCAGTCAGGGCGAGGCTATGTCAATGAAAGAGGGTATAGTTCGCGGTGCACTTGCAATGATGTGCAGGCTTTTCGGAAGAGAGAAACTGTACAAGCTTTTTCTCAAGTCTCAGAGAGTTTTGCCGGTTGAATATGACTGTTCTATCTCTTATTTGCATGATGGCCGCCCATCATCACTCTATGGTGGTGTGAATGAGTTCGTGTTGAGGTGCACGCGAGCGTCGCGAAAGGTTGCATTTCTTCATTGTGACTACAAGAGAGCTGGTGGAAACTACCCCGAAAACAATAGAAGGTATGGGGAATTCAATGCCATAGCAGCGTGTTCTCGGGGATGTAGGGATTCTTTTGTAGAGGTAGTACCCAGCCTTGAGAACAGGTGCCAGGTAGTTCCGAATTGCCATAATTATGACGCCATCAAGCGACTCTCGATGGCCAATCCGTTTTCATATAGAGAAGATTCGTTCAATATTTTGTATATCGGAAGGCTTGCGCATGAGAAAGGCGTCGAGCGGGCGATAGCTGCGATTTCTTTTGTCAAAAGCAAAGGGATTAATGCAACCCTTCATTTAGTTGGTGACGGCGGAATGCGCGTTAAGCTAGAAGAGCTTGCTCTGAAAGTGGGTCTTCAAGATCAAGTGGTGTTCCATGGCGAGCAGAGTAATCCGTACAGGTTTATGTCAAATGCCGACTGTTTGATTATCACGTCTTACCATGAGGCTGCGCCTTTAGTCATTGATGAGGCTAGTTTTGTCGGCTTGCCGGTACTGACAGTGGCTACAACATCAAGTAACGAGATGGTTGCTAAGAGGCATTGCGGCTGGGTTTGTGAGAACTCACAAGAGGGCATTAACGATATGTTGCTCTCATTACTCCAGCAACCCGAAATCATTGCTGAGACGAAGAAGTGTATTTCCCAGTTGGCATTTAATAATATAGAGGCAGTCAGTGCTTTTGCGACTTTGGTTGATGAATGATTTTGGCAGCTCGTATCGAAAGAGAAACGGAAATAGCAGAGAGTCAATCCTCTTCTGCATCAAGCTATCAAGGCTTGGTTGTTGCTTTGGCGATCATATATGTGTCGCCATTCATCTCGAGCTGGCTGAACGTTTTTGCATTCGTTCTATTGGTTTGGCGAGTTATAAAGAACGATGTTCGCTCTTTTAGCATCGATTACTGTGTGCTAGTACCCGTCGCACTTATTTTTCGGATTCCAAGCGGTCTATCCCTTCTTACGTATTTATGCGTATTCGCAGCTCTCTGGTACTTTTCAAAAGAGGATTATGTTGGTTCTTCTTCGCTGGTCGTTCTGGTTTTGCTTCTTGCTTACTATCTAACTCGTATGGATCTGCAAATCAGTAGCTATGTATTGTGTGCGAGTCAGCTAATATTGTTGCGAGCGCTGATATTAGGCCAGAATTTTACATCCATGATATTATCCGCGAATTCTTTCTGTATGAGCTTTATTACATCTTCGTTTTACGCGTTGTTGCTCAGAAGATCCGGTAGACTTGCGGCAATTCGCGGAGCTGAGACGCCAGCATATTGGGGTAGCTCTGCCATGAGGTTTCAGGGGCTTTATCAAGACCCAAACTACTACATGTATCTTGCTATTGTTGCTCTTGCGCTCCTCATCTGCCTTAGGACTAAAGAGCATATCAAGCGTATCCCTTTTCTAATGTCTGCTATTGCCGTAATCATTTTTGGATTCGCGACGTATAGCAAAACGTTTGCAATCATAGTCCTGTTCCTTTTCATTGCTTATGTAATCACCCAGCTAGCAACAGGCAGATATTTATATGCCCTCGTGTTGACAACAATTGTTCCGCTAATTGCCTACTTTGCGTTGAGTTTCTCAGGTTCATCACTGTCTGTTGTTTTGTACCGTTTTACAAGCGCGTCAAATATAGATGAATTAACCACAGGGCGGAGCGCTCTGTTTTCGATATATGCCACACGGATTCTGAGTACACCTGCTGCAACGTTATTTGGTTTAGGCTTTGACGCGCCAATACTTGGAAAGGCCACCCATAATCTTTATCTTGAAATCGCGTATTACTCGGGTCTAGTTGGGTTAATCGGCTTTACTCTATATACTCTTTTGCTTGGAGTCGAGTTTCGAATGAGAACCTCTCCGGTTCGTAATAGGCTTGGGATAGTTAACTATCTTGTTTTAGCTGCGGCCATGCTGCTCTTCGCCAGTCTTCACGGAATGTTTTCTCCGTCAACGTATGTGACAATATACCTCTCGCTGTGTTCTCTGGTTATGCCATGGGCGGAAAGCAGGGAATAATGGTAAAACTTCTAATGATTTCGCACAACGGCTTTTCAGATCAGAATGCTAACGGTATAACTATTAAGAAGCTTCTTAGTGCATATGCCCCCGAAGATGTTGCACAGCTTTACTGTGGGGTTGAGTTCCCAGACTTTACAACAGCTAGCAATCACTTCCGAATCACAGATATGGACGTAATCAAAGCGTTCGTTCGCAAAGACGGTCAACATGTATTCAATCGGAAACTCGGTGATGCCGTTTCAGTTGGCAAGAATCCCCCCTTCAATAGTGTGGATGCAAAGGGCATCCCGACGTTATTAAAGAGAAGAAAATACAATTACTGGATTCGGTGGGCTAGAGAGTTAATGAGAATGGCAAGCCCTTGGGGTCATCAACTGCTCGATGATTGGATTGAGGAGGTATCACCGACTTGCATTGTTTATATGGTCGGGGAGAGCTGGTTCTTGGATCGTGTAGTCTCAAAGACAGTTAAGAAAACAGGATCGCCTCTTGTACTATACAATTGCGAGGCCTATCGATTAGTTGATCCAAAGGATCGTGTCGGTGCAGAACGAGCTTACTGTTACTATTCAGCAGAACGCTATGCGAAGCTGCATAAGATTGCTTCACTCGTTATTTATAATTCTCGGATGCTGGAAAGGGCTTATAGTACTCGTTTCGGTAGAGCAGCCAACAACGTTGTTGCTTATAACAGCGCTGCATGTCTAACTGAGTCTGACTCCATTAAACATAACGCCCTCGTTGTCACCTATTTCGGAAATCTTGGAGTGGGGCGAGTCGAATCCTTGATTGATGTTGCCCGAGTATTAAAGAGCCTAGGCGGTAGTCTGTTTCTCGATGTTTATGGATTGGCGCAAGAAGAGGACATTCGTAAGTTTGCCGAGCAAGAGAACATCCGATATCATGGTCTCGTCCAGCCGGATGTGCTGAAAGATGTCATACGTAATTCAGACATCCTGCTACATGTTGAGAGCTTTGATCCAGTGATAAGAAAGAAAATAAAATACGCTTTTTCAACCAAGATTGCGCAATGCCTCCAATCCGGTAAGTATTTCATTAGCTATGCGCCAAAAGAGATTGCATCTTCGCAATACCTTCTTGAGGAAGGGGCTCCTTTGGCATCGAACATAGAAGAGTTGGAAAGACTATTCGGCATGGCGATTGCGGATTCTTGTTACAGAGAAGAGACTGCTCGCCAAGAGCTTGCTCTTGGAAAGAGGAACCATGACCAAGCCACTACAGCCAGGATGGTCAAGCGGTCTATACAAGAGTCGACAGGTTGTGGTTCAGTATGAGTGATAGAGGGCTGCTCGAGAAGTTTGCAACGGGATTGAGCTTCTCTCAGCAAAGACTTAAAACACAATATAAGCTAATCAAGTATCGAAGACTTGCGGAAATAGGAGAAGGCCTCTCTCTCTGCGCTCGCTCTGAGTGCCATGCAGATAAGCCTGGTCTTATTAAAATAGGTTCTAATTGTGAGATTTTCGGATCGCTTCAATCGGTAGGTAACGGCACAATAACTATCGGAAACAACACATGCATATATGAGCGCAGTATTGTGGGGAGCGTGTCGAGTGTTTCGATTGGTAGCTATGTCATCATATCGAATCAAGTTCACATTTATGACAACAATAACCATCCAACATCAAGAGCTTTAAGGCATCAGATGTGTGAGGATGGTTTTCATACTGACGCGTGGCGATGGACCCACGCTGCATCTTCACCCATCGTAATTGAAGATGACGTATGGATAGGGGAGAACGCAACAATTCTCAAAGGGGTGACGATAGGGGCTGGTGCTATTGTCGGCTGCAATGCAGTTGTAACGAAAGATGTCCCTTCAAATACGATTGTTGCGGGTAATCCGGCACGCGTGGTGAAGGTCCTTTTAGATGAATAGGGGATCCGGTCTCAACGGGAATTCATCGAACGCGATCTTTCTTACGCTTGTTAAGCTCGTGACGATGGCTATGGGTCTCGTTACAACGAGATTATTATCTCAGTATCTTACTACCTATGATTACGGTACGTATTCTCAGGTACTTCTCGTTTCTTCGACCTTGTGCTCTTTTACAATTCTTGGAATGATGGATGGAGTGAACTATTTCTATTGTGGAGAGTCCAACATAGAGCGGAGAGAAGCCTACGTTTCGACTATTTATAGCTTGCAATGCATAGCGAGTGCAGTGGGCGCGTTGGCTATTATGGGGTTAGAAGGTACAATCTGTTCGATGATGCGAAATGAGGGACTTAGGCCCCTTCTTATTTTCTCTGCCGTTATGCCTTTCTTTCAGAACATTCTCTCAATAACACAGGTCTTGATACTGTCTGTTGGTAAGGCTAGGTTGCTCGCAATCAGGAATTTTGTTGTATCTCTATTCAGGACAATTATTGTACTAGTAGTCGTATTGCGAAACCATAACGTTTTTACAATACTGTCGCTGACAATGCTACTTGATATAGCGCAGATTGTGTTTTTCTATATAACGCTGATGCACGAAGGCTGTTATATCAGACTTGAGAAGAGCGACTTTTCTCTAGTTCCTCAGATACTGCACTATACAGTGCCCATGGCAGTCTTTGTGATGCTAAATACGTTGAATCGCGACTGCGATAAGTACATCATTTCAGTGCTTACTGATACAGATACAATGGCCGTTTACGCCAATGCGGCAAAGATACTTCCATTCGACATAATCCAGACATCGTTTATTACTGTGCTTTTACCGCAAATAACGAGAATGATTTCTGAAAGTAAACAGATGGAGGTGGTCAGTCTTTACCGTAGGTTCCTAGAGATATCGTATATCTCAACAGGTGTTATGGCTGGGGCAGCTTTAGCTGTTGCGCCGCAACTTATGCAGCTTCTATATACGGAAAAGTATCTTTCTGGTGTGTGGATCTTTCGAATCTATATTCTTGTAGATCTCATGCGATTCGCTTCTGCCACATTATTGTTGAGCGCTTCCGGAAAAACGAAAACTCTCATGTGGATATCCGTTGGCTCTGTAGTTGCAAATCTGCTCCTAAATCTCTGTCTGTTTAAGCCATTTGGAATAGTTGGACCAGCGTTGGCAACTCTGTTTACCACCACTGCCACTGGAGTTATCATCCTCCATTTTGGGGCCGAGGCACTCGGTACATCTGCTATTGAATTCTTCGATTCGAAGTACCTTGCAAGTTTCACGATACAAGCTCTTCTAGCATTTTGCGTTTCTGCACTTGTGACCTATGTCCTTACTTCCCTGCAAGTTTTTTACGTGATGTCCATTCCGATTTCGGTTGCTATATACGTCGCCATTATGTGTCCGAAGAACGTGCATCGTTTTCTGGATGACCTGCACCTGATCGAGCACGTCGAACACTAAAGCGAAGGTTGGCCAACAGAACGACTGTGCAGACCCTGTTTAGAGCCATCCAAGTAATCAAAATTGCTTATATTTAAAGAAGATACTGTTGGAGGAGATACCAAGTGACATTAGCTAAACTATTGGATCTATTCCGAACTAACTGGCGATTGATGGTTATCGGTCCATTAATCACTTGCTTGATCACTTGCATCTATGCTTGGGGATTCATGCCCGATGTATACACTGCAGAAATCAGCATCTACGCATTGACGAGGACGGATGGAGAAAGTCTTTCCAACGAAACGGTTACATATTATGAGCTAAACGCATCTCAGATGCTCGCAAACGATTTTGCTGAATTTGCCAAGGACGAGCAAACTCTTGAGAATACTGCTCATACATTAGGGTTGAAAAATCTAGATGGTTATACGATTGACATCAACTCCTCTCCTACGACGAGAATCATAAAAATGGATGTGACGGGTCAAGATCCTGTCGTTGCGGCTTCTATTGCTAACGAGCTAACTAAGCAAATTGGCGAAACCGCTGTGCGCGTGATGAACATCCAGGCAGTTAATGTGATTAACGAGGCTCGTGTTCCAAAGGTTCCTTCGGGCCCCCATCGCCTGAGATATGCAGCCATCTCAATTCCCGTTGGTTTTCTACTCGCAGTGGCAATTGTGATCCTCCGCGACATCTTGGATACCCGCGTTCACAGCGGGTCCGAGATCGAGGAGATGCTCGGTGTATCCGTCATCGGCCACGTGCCCGTATCGAAGGGGAGGTAAGTCATGAGTCTCTTCAAGCGGCAAAACGGTGGCTACGGCTATTACGCCAACACCAGTGGACTCAGCAACGCCTGCAAGACCATCCTCGCCAACATCCGCTTCATGGATGTCGACAAGCCCGTATGCAGCATCGTCATCACGAGCGCCATCCCCAACGAGGGCAAGTCCTTCGTGGCCGAGAACCTCTGTCGGGCCATCGCCTCCTCGGGCAAGACGGTCCTGCTCGTGGAGGCAGACATGCGCCGCTCCACGCTCGCCGGCCGCCTCAAGGCGCACGCCAAGCACGGCATCTACAGCGTGCTCTCCGGCGCCGTCACTTTCGACAAAGCGTTCGTGGCCACCGACATGCCCAACATGTACTTCCTCGATGCGGAGCCCGGCATCCCCAACCCCAGTGACCTGCTCAACTCCCGCCAGTTCGAGCGGTTCGTGCCCGTCGCCTGCGGCGCCTTCGACTACGTGGTGTTCGACACGCCCCCCGTGGGCGCCTTCGTCGACGCCGCCGTCCTGGGCCGCCTGGTGGACGCCACGTTCATCGTGGTGCGCGAGGACTTCGCCCGGCGCGAGCAGGTTGCCGCTGCTTACGACCAGCTGGTCAAAGCGGGAGCGAACGTTGCCGGCGTGATCATGAACTACTGCGAGCGGTCCGGTTCCGATTACTATTACTACTCCCGCTACTACCACGATTACGAGGGCGACGGCTCCGGCTCGCGCCGCGAGCGCCGCCACAACCGCACGGGGCTGCTCGGTGGTCTGCGCAGGCAGCCCGCGACGGACCCTGAGGCGAGTGTCAGCGGGGGCAAGACCGTCTCGTCTGCGCGCCGCATGCCTTCCGCCCGGGAGGTCGCCGAGGGCGAGCTCGAGCGCCGCTCCGCAGAGCGTGCGGCACAAGGCGCGGATGCGCCAGCGCGTGATGCGCCTCCGTCTCCTGCGCAGACGAGGCGCCCCTCGGCGTTGC
>Ga0256406_1004917_pt1 | contig 14750 bp, 14 predicted proteins | sample RumenRJG_03DNA_FD_185986 | JGI IMG/M metagenome (GOLD analysis project Ga0256406, IMG submission 185986) | Bovine rumen microbial communities from Lethbridge, Alberta, Canada - RJG_03 | ecosystem: Host-associated > Mammals > Digestive system > Stomach > Rumen | place: Canada: Alberta | collected... | reverse complement strand
AGATGGTGTATGGAAAACTTACGGCTGACGGTAAAATACGTGTGGCGGGCGATGCTGACGGAGCGTCGATTCGAGGAAATGTGTCGACGGGGGAGAGCGCTGTGATGACGGTGGTGTTGCCGGAGAGTGCGTCGTCTGCAACCCAATACTCCACTATAGTCTTTGTGTCGCATGAGGATACTATGGAGATGAAGAAAAAGTATGACGAGACGAAGTTTAATATAGACGCCAGTGTGGATCTGAAGGTGACAGACAACACAGAGATGTCTGTTGTGTTGTCACGCACGTCTGGAGACAAGTGTACGCTGAAAGGAGGGGGAAACATTCGCGTCGAATACACGACCACATCGGACGAGTTCAAACTGTATGGCGACTACATTATAGAGGAGGGACAACTGAAGATGAAGATATCGAGTCTTCCGCAGAAAACATTTGCGATAGAGAAGGGCGGAACGGTCAATGTGGGCGGACGACTTGAGACACTTAAATTCGACCTCTCTGCACTTTATACCACTCGTGCAGATCTCGCCACACTCGACGAAGCCTTCTCCAACGACCCGACTCTGACAAGCACACGCCAGACCGTAGGGGCTCGTCTTGGCATCAACGGCACAATGGACAAGTTTAACCTGTCATACGATATCACGTTGCCGAATGCAGGAGACGATCTCAACCAGCGTCTACAGGGAATAATCAATACCGACGACTTGAAGATCAAGGAGTTTGCCTACATACTTGGATTTGGCACATTCTATCCAGTAGGGTCGACGCCGTCTGGCAACGTCGGTTCAAGTATGCTCACGTCGATTGTCTCTTCAAGTATTTCGAATGGAATGAACACGCTTTTTGGCGATGTGCTCGGAAGCAGCTGGACGATAGGCGCGGATATGTCGTCTGCCCAGTCTGATGGCAGTGATATGGAGATGAGCCTTTCCCTTTCACGCTCCTTCTTCAACGACCGCCTGATATTCAGCACAGATTTTGGATATCAGAACAACTCAAACACTAATGCTGATGATGAGCTGACAAAAAACTTCGATCTGGAGTATAAGCTAAACAAGAGCGGCACATTGCGTTTGAAGGGATATCGCCACACCAACACAGATTTTTACCGCTCAGGAACGAACACTGAAGGCCTTGGTTTTGTGATTACGAAGGAGGGATACACGTTCAAGGATTTGCTGAAGAGGAATAAGAAATAATAATGTTGTTGAATTATTAATGCTTAATAATATGAGACTGACGAAAAAAATTATGTATTTGGCAATTACGTCGTTGCCGTTGGTCATGAGCAGTTGTCCAGAGGATGATTGTCCTAATGCCTATGTGGTGAAGATAAAAAAAGATTGCTCTGGCAAGGTCCTGATAGAGAAGTTTTACAAATATGATTATAGCGACACTTTCTCTAATGATGCAAGAAAAGACTCTTTTTATAGTTATATACGAGAAGATGATTTGGAGAGAATAACAGGAAATTATTATAAGTTAGACCACTTTTCTCGAGAATTTAGTAATATCATGTGCACTTCAATCAATTATGAAGATTGGAACGACTCGTTGATGAAATCCATTTCCGACTACGTGATCGACACAGATCCATTCGACGAAGTGTATGCGTATTACGAGGATTACAGTCTGCACGGACTGATGCGAATCATCAATCAGAATAAGCTGAAGGAATTTGAAAGACTGAAGTAGCGGCAATTTTTATGGATACTCATCTTTTGATGGGAATCCATTTTTTTGTTTTTGCACTCCACCCGTCAAAGAGAAATCAACAATCTTTAGATTGCTTTGTTTATTCGGCTTTGTGCAAATGGTGTCAATCAGTGGACACAAAGACCATTATATATATTCTTTGACTATATTATAGTTCGTGCAGATAATGGATTGCCTTAAATAACAAAGCATAAAAATAAAGTCCTTTCTACCAATCAAAAGTTATCGGTAAAGAAAATGATGTTTTTTTTACCGGTCGAATACTATTGGTAAAGAAAAAGGAGTATTTTTGAATTATTCTAATACCGTGCAAAATGACTACAATAGATATGCAGAATGAAGATATCCGTCTATTAATCCTTCGGATATTTCATCGCTTGTATTTAATTTCCCGACTCTGCATATCCAAAAAAACAATTGCTGATATATGGGAAAGTTATGATAATAAGATAGCCATTAATCGTGCGATAAATCGGAATTTACAATGATGAATACGAACTATAAGGTAATTGACAGAGATAAATACTATAGGAAAGGTGTCTTCCGCCACTTTTCCGAAGATTGTAAATGCTCTACTTCCATAACGGCGAGGATAGACGTAACAGAACTTGCTTCATACTCCAAGAAAACAGGGACAAAGTTTTATATCAACTTCCTGTATATTCTCTCCAATGTGATGAATTCACGTGAAGACTACAGAATGGGCTATCTCTGGCAGACGGATGAACTCATCTGCTACGACGTGATAAATCCCACACAGTATGTTTTTCATGAAGATACGGAAACATGCACACCTGTCTATACAGAATACTTTGAGGACTATGAAAAGTTCTATGCTTCTGCTTTGCGGGATGTTGAAGAGGCAAAGAAAACAAGGGAATACGGACTGGATATGGCGAACCACCCGAACTGGTTTGATGCATCGTTCATATCATGGCTCTCGTACGATTCGCTGAACATAGAACTGCCTGACGGGCATCTGTATTTTGCGCCTATTGTCAACTGGGGGAAATACAGGGAAGAAAACGGTAGGCTTGTTATGCCAGTGACAGTCCGCCTGAATCATGCGATTGCTGATGGCTATCTGGTTGCAAATGTATTCCGCCTCTTGGAGCAAGAAATCAAGGCGTTTGTGGAGGGGTAATGGGTAAATTCCGATTTATCGCATTCAATATAATTTCCCAAAATGCGTATTGCTTCGTGTCATTTTGAAACAACTGGTGGAAAAGCAGGGTCAAGAGATCGAGGAAATCAAAAAACGGTCCTCCCTGCTTGTGAAATCTGACATTGAGAATCTCAACATTGAGATTCTACGGCTGCAAACGGAGCAGACTGGAATATAAAATACGACAGTTTGAAGAAATTGAAAATGATAGGTTTAGGTCTTTAGTTGGTGATGCACCTACCCAAAAAGACAAAGACCAACAAGAACTTCTAAAAAAGAAGAAGGTTCTGCTTGAAAAACAAATAAAAACTTTGCATGAAAGGAAGAGTAAACTGGAGAAAGGAGCAACTGCGTAACTAGTCGCCTATATGTCATATTATAATGTTCGGTTATCTTCGACACACAGACACACAAAAAAATCCTGACTTTCATCGAAAGCCAGGATTTTATTTTTCGTGTGGTACCACCAGGAATCGAACCGGGGACACAAGGATTTTCAGTCCTTTGCTCTACCAACTGAGCTATGGCACCATTGTAATTTCTCTCTAAACAAATATGTGCCCCGAACGGGACTTGAACCCGTACAATCGCAATGATTACAGGATTTTAAGTCCTGCGTGTCTACCAATTCCACCATCAGGGCATCATCTTGTAGATGAGCGGAAAACGGGACTCGAACCCGCGACCCCGACCTTGGCAAGGTCGTGCTCTACCAACTGAGCTATTTCCGCAGTATGTTAAAGAACGCTGTTCCTTTTTTGCGAGTGCAAAGGTAGTCTAATTTTTGTTTCTCACAAACTTTTATAGAGGTTTTTTACCCGCCTTTCTTCCTTTTTTTTGCAAAATGCTGATTTTTCCACACTTTTCTATTATTTTTGCAGATAATTATAATCCTTGTTTTATATTTGCCTATAAAACTAATCGGTAATGGACATGAGTACTGAAAAAGATAAACCTATGAATCCAGACAAACAAAAGAAAATTGACTACCGTTATATACGGATGGCTAGAATATGGGCTGAAAACTCATATTGCAAGCGTCGTCAGGTGGGGGCTCTTCTCGTGAAGGACAAAACTATCATCTCTGATGGATATAATGGTACTCCTTCTGGGTTCCCTAATGTCTGTGAGGATGACAACGATACTACTTTCCCTTACGTGCTCCACGCTGAGGCTAACGCAATCGCCAAAGTTGCCCAAAGCAACAACAGCAGCGACGGCGCTACTCTCTATGTCACTGCGTCGCCTTGCATCGAGTGCGCCAAACTGATTATCCAGGCCGGAATCAAACGCGTCGTCTATTCGGAAAAGTACCGTCTTACCGATGGTATCGACCTTTTGGAGCGTGCCGGAGTGAAAGTGGAATTCCTCAATGAGCAGGATTATAAAAATGAATAACCTAACAATAATATGAACGATAAACTGAAACAGGCTATCCTGCCTGTCATACTTGGTGTCTTCACTGCGGCAGCTTTCATCCTTGGCACTAAATTCGGTGAAAACCGTGTGCTCACGGAAGAGGGTATTATGCAGTCCCCACGTAAAATGTTTGAGGGTGAGGACGATGTGATCGCGGCAAGAAAAATGTCTGATGTGCTTCACTATGTGTCGCGTATGTATGTCGACACTGTCAACATGTCGGAGCTTGTCGACCGTGTGATCCCTCAACTTACCGAGACACTCGACCCTCACACTGCTTATATCAAGGCGGAGGATCTCCAGATCACTAACGATGAGCTGGCAAGCAGTTTCTTCGGTATCGGTGTGCAGTTCAACCTTCGCAATGATACTGTCAATGTGGTGCAGGTGATCTCTGGTGGACCATCTGAAAAGGCTGGCCTTCGTGCAGGTGATAAAATCATCGCTGTCGACGACAGTGTTTTCGTCGGTCCTAAATTGAATAATGAGGTTGTGGTGAAGACGTTGCGCGGCCCGAAAGACACTCACGTCAAACTTGGCATTAAGCGTGCTGGCGTGGCTGAGACTCTCAGCTATGAGGTGATCCGTGGTGAGGTGGCGCAGGAGACTGTCGACGCTTTTTATATGGCTGACGATCAGACTGGTTATGTCAAAGTGGACCGTTTCGGAGAAAAGACTCATGCGGAGTTTTATGAGGCTCTGCTTACTCTTCAGGCTGAGGGAGCAAGACGTTTCATTGTCGACTTGCGTAACAATGGAGGCGGATTCCTTCCTGTGGCAGGCGAGATGCTCAACTTCCTTCTTGACGAGGGCGACACTATCGTCTACACTTGTGGACGTGGCGAGACACGCGCAAACGCTGGCGAGGTGCTGATGTCGAGAGGTGCACCTATCTTCTCAGATCCGATTGTGGTGCTTATCAATGAGAATTCGGCTTCCGCAAGTGAAATTTTTGCCGGTGCTATCCAGGACAACGACAGAGGTGTCATCGTGGGCAGCCGTTCATTCGGCAAGGGTCTTGTGCAACAGCAGATTCCAATCTCAGGTGGAGCGGCATTGCGTCTTACTATAGCAAGATACTACACTCCTTCGGGAAGATGTGTGCAGAAATATTATGGCGAGGATTATGATTATCGCGCGGAGACGGCGATGCGTTATGAGCATGGCGAGATGACAAATGCCGACAGTATGAAGAAGGCTGCGGAGAAGGACAGCATGGTCTACAAGACTTGCAAACTCGGCCGCACAGTCTACGGAGGCGGTGGAATCATGCCGGATATCTTCGTGCCGCTCGACACTAATATGTCGCCATTCGCAAGAAAAGTGCTTTTGAGCGATTTGGTGTATGAGTTCTCATTTAAATATGCAGAAAACCATCCGTCGGAGATAGAGGCATATAAGAAGAATGGCGATTATAAGATGACATACAAGAATCTGATGCACGACAGTGTCTACCGTGAATTCCTTGCCTACGCAAAGAAGGAAAAGAATTTCGTTCCTTCTTATGGAGACGTGCATGAGCCAGCATTGGGTGTTATGCCAGACACTCAGCGTAAGATTATGCGTCTGCTTGTCGCATATCTGATTCGTTCGATCCACGGATCCGACGACCATCACCAGCGTCCGTTCTATTGGGCGTATAATTTGGAGGACGATGCATTCCGTGAGGCTTTGAAGGCATTCACAAGCAAAGAGATGAAGGAGATTTTGGAGAGATAAAAATGGAGACGGTGGAGAAAAATTCCGCAAAAGCATGGGTTTTGGCGGCGCGTCCGAAGACATTGGCTGCCGCTGTTGTGCCGGTGTTGGCCGGCTCAGCCTTGAGTGTGTTTTTGGGAGACGGTGCGGCGTTTGATTGGCGAAAATTCACAATCTGCTTTTTATTCGCGTCGCTGATGCAGATAGCCGCAAACCTTATCAATGATCTTTTTGATTTTCTGAAGGGTAGCGACGGAAAGGATCGTCTTGGTCCGGAAAGGGCGATGGCTCAGGGCTGGATCTCGAAGAAGGCGATGTATGTTGGTATAGCCATTGTGGTGGGACTGGCAGCTGTGTGCGGATTGATGATGCTTCCCATTATAGAGGAAACGCAGGTGATGACGATGATAGGAGTGGGCATATTCTGCATTTTCTTCGCCTATTTCTACACCTCCGGACCATTCCCGCTCTCATACATCGGGCTAGGCGACGTTGCTGTAGTAGGATTTTTCGGAGTTGTCGCCACATGCTTCACATGCTATTGCCAGGCAACGGGTTGTTTTTCTGATCCACGATGTATAGTGGCAGGAGTGGCGACGGGATTGGCAATCAACGCGTTGCTGGTGGTCAACAACTACCGTGACCGTGAGACGGATGCCGCGGATGGCAAACGCACGCTGATAGTGAAGTTTGGCGAAAGATTTGGAGAACAGTTGTATTTGTGGTGTGGATTGGGAGCTGTAGTGATGATGTGCTACGTCTTCAAGGACAATCTGGCTCTTGCATTCTTTTATATACCATATATAATATTGCATTTGATGTCGTATGTCAAGCTGGTGAGAATCAAGAGAGGCAAAGCACTCAACCAGCTGATAGGGGAGAGCTCACGCAATATGATGGTGTTTGCCATAGCGACGGTAGTGGCGATGATGATGTAGTTGAGGATCCTCATATTATAATATGACACTGTTTTGTAAAATACCAACGAAATTTGAATGAATGAGATAGAAGAGAGAACGTTAATTTTAAATAGATGGAAAAATTATTAGAAGGTTTATCTGTATTTGTTATATGCTTATTGTTGGCATCTGTTCTGCTGGCAGGAATTTACTATTTCTCAAGTTGGCTCCCTTCTGTAGGAGCATTGATATTTGCTCTGAGCCTAGTAATCATATTGTCGGCATTCCATTTGGACACTTCTGGAAGTGATCCTGCTGGAGCAGGTATGGCGGCTGGATTTAAGACCCTGATCGACATCGTTATATCAATTATCGTGACAATTGTATATTATATTTTATTGAAGAATGGAGACAGAGAAACTGTTTTGAACTATTGTACGATCTTGACAGCAGTCGGATTTTTGATCGCAAGTATTTTTGTGTCGTATGATATTGTGAAAAATGGATAGGTGATTATTGTTGTTCGATAAAAAAGGTTTGTTTAAATCAGAAAAATATATGGATTATAGAAAATTATTACTCAATGTACTTGTAGCGTCTCTTCCATTAGCTTCGAATGCGGGGTCTTCGTATGATGATTATGATGATGGGAATGAAAACGGGTCTTTCCCATTCACTTTGAGTTCGAAGACGTCAAGAGATAGTGTTTGTATGGAGGCGACTCTAAACACGTATTCTATTAATTTTGACAAGGTGGTGCCTGTGGTAGAACAGTATATCAACGAAAACTCATTGTTGATCAACTCGAAAACACAGAACTATGAGCAGGTTTATTATAATGTGGTGATGACAGAAGCCCAGTACAACGCCATAAAACAGCAATTGGAAGGGTGGAAATGTGCGGTTTTGAACTCTACAGAGACGACGAAGAATCTCTCGCGTGAAATAGAGAACCAATCTGTTTCTATAGAGCGACTGAAGTCTGACATTAAAGAGCTGGAGACAAGAATAGCCAAAGTCAAGAACGACTCCATAGCTGAGGAGTTGGAAAGTGAACTTTACGATAAACGTGAGTCGTTGAGAAAGAAAAACAGGAATTTAAGTGAAGGATATGCTTCTATCGGCACCGTCAACCTGAATTTTTATCTTATGCGAGACGAGACATCACCAAGACAGACGAAGGTTCGCTTTGTGAATATGCCAGGATTCGAGTACAGTTTTCTGATGGTCGGAAATCCGAAACCGGGATTCTCAGCGAAGTATTATAACGGATATAATTTGAAGTATCTCTTCACAAGAGGCAAGACATTTGTAAATGTTGGTGTTTTTAAGGCCAAAGACGTGGCTGCCGCAGATTCCACCACGCTTACGGATGCCTTCAACATCAGTTTTGGGCAGGATTTCTATTCGCGTCATTTCGGACGAGGAGCAAGAAAATGCTTTAACATGTATTCCGGATACAATGTCGGATTCATGGCGTTCAGAGGAGAGACGACATCAACAAAGACTATATATGTAAGTCCGACGGTGGGAGTGGAGCTGTTTAAGAACCGCTTTGTGCTATGGGATTTGCGAGGCAGCTACTACCTGCCTTTCAAGCACAACTATGATTTGCGAGGATGGCAATTCTCCACGTCGTTCAATGTGGCGTTTTAGAAAATGCTGAATTATAAATGTGAAATGCAAAATTAGTAATTTGTCCATCGATTCAGTAATTAAGTCCGAAAGCCCACAATGGAATGATGTTGGCAAATCCATATTCAATGTCATCCTTCACAACAAATCCCTTTTCTACAGATTCGATTTGTTTTTGCCCCTTTTTTTTTCCTCCTATTTCGAATGACATGTCATCTATCTTGAAATCGGTAACGGAAGAACTTATTACAGATTGCCGTACTCTCATCTGATTCATAAAGAAGGTTTCTCTTACATTTCCGATATTGGCAGTATTGGGAGTGAGTGCATATATAATATTGGTATTGTCCAAGTAGATTTTTTCTACTTTTCCTAAACCTCTGATGCCTCCTGTCTCATCACGTAATTGAGAAATCAATCCTGCCTTTTCCATATATATAAGGTATTCTGGAATATTATTTCGACTTGATCCAGTTAAGTCGGCTAATTTTTGTATTACAGGTTTGAAAGGGACACTTTCTGATATGATCATCAAAAGGTGTTTCAATTTTCTGCAGACAGAGATATTCATTTTGGCATATTGAGGAATATCAACTTCCATAGTTTGGTTGATTACTTGATATAATATCATTTTGTATTCCTTCTCGTCTTTCCCAAAAGGGTAATATCCGCGTCGCAAATAATCTTGGAAGTAGACGAGAGGATGCTGGACATTGGGAATGGCAGCTTTATTGTTAACGATATCATGTAAAGAGTAAGTGGGTACATCTATGTTGTGAAACAATTTCAAATATTCTCTGAAAGAAAGACCTTGCATTTCGTACATAGGTACTCGTCTGCTTAAATCAGCGAGACCTTGGTAAATGTCAAGAATGGAAGATCCGGAAACTATTAGTTGGAGATCACTATAACTATCATATATTTGTTTCAGTTCTCGTGACCATCCTTCATATTTGTGGATTTCATCAATGATTAAATGTTTCCCTCCCAATTTCACAAATTTATCCGCTAAATCTACAAGTGAATGAGAAGAGAAATATAGATGATCTGCAGAGACGTATAGTGTATCAGCGGTATTAAGATTCTTTTTGATGTGTTGGAGCAGCAAAGTAGATTTGCCGACACCGCGTGGCCCGATAAGTCCGAAAGCTCTTCCTTCCCAATTGATATCCGCATATTTATATCGTACGAACTCATTAGGAGTTTCATCTAATTTTCTGTTGAAAAATTCGTATAGACGTTCCATATTCTCTACTTTTTTGACAAAATTAGCTCAGTTGCACGAAAAAAATGCAGAAAACGGCAAAAACTGCACGAAAAAAATGCAAATTTCACACAAAACTGCACAAAAAGAATGCAATTATGCTTTTTTGAATGGCTACGACGGTGGAATTTGATATGTTAGCAATTTGTTTTCTTGGTTACAAACAGCCGGTAGGTTTGAAACTTGCCCCTATATGTTGAGGCTTTTCCAAGCATCAAAATGCTGTTTTCAGTTTGTTCAATTTTTAAGACTCATATTAAATAACGTGATTCGACGAAAAGTTGGGGTGTCATAACTGAGGATTGTTAAGGGCCCATGTTTGATTGATATTGGCCCTAACCCCTTCCTTAGTGCGAGCCGTAGGCGAGCACACAGAATTAATAAAACCATAGAGATGCAAAGTTCACAGAGAATGGGTACGCCTTTTTATGAGAAAAAGGTGTAAGAATTCAATCAGAAAGTGAAAAGCCTTTCTTTTTATGATTGCTCGTTATTGCGAATTTGCTGATTACAAATTGTCGGACTCATATTAATATAACGTAAGTTCGATGAATTCTATTATATTTATTTTAGTGTTTCCCCATGTTCCTGTTTTCTCCGTTGGGGAGTTTTCCCGCACACACTTGTTTGTGGGTTTTCCAAGTGTATGATATTATAGATGACACTGTTTTCTGTTTGATCATTATTCCTATTGCGGGCAGATTTGAAAAACTGTCTGGTATCTGAGAGATTCGTCAGAAAGACGCTGCCGAGCAAAGCGAGAATAACCCGTGACAACGTCTCGGGAAAGTCCAGCAATGCCATAAAATTTTGTCTGAAAGGCAATACAATAGAAATTGCTTTAACGTCTTGTTTCCTCATAAATGTAGAATTTCTCTTAAAAACTCTATGTCTCTGTATTTATATATGCTCGCCTTCGGCTCGCATTTTGGGAGGGGAAGGAAGGGCGTTCCGACCTTTGGAATCCTCATTTATGACCCTTCAACTATCTTTTTGATTTCGCCGAATTGACGTTAATATATATTGGTAATTAACAAATGGAGCCTCCACGTCGAGGAAAAAATCTACAAAAAGACATGCGAATTCTCATTTTGCATATCTCATTTTTAATTTATTTTTATGTTATGCAATATATTTTGGGATGAAAGAAAAAAGAGACGTGAAAAAACTAAGGGAAGAGAGAGAAAAACCTAAATCTTTGAAATGTTGATAAATAACGACTTTTTTTCTCGATTTTTGTTTGCCATGTAAAAATATATGACTATTTTTGCATTCTAAATGATAGAATATCAGTAAAAATTTAAAAAGTAAAAACAAAAATGCCTACTATTCAACAGTTAGTTAGAAAAGGAAGAGCTAGTCTTGAAGACAAGAGTAAGTCTCCTGCGTTGGATTCATGTCCACAGAGAAGAGGTGTTTGCATGCGTGTTTATACAACAACACCAAAGAAGCCTAACTCTGCAATGCGTAAGGTGGCGCGTGTGAGATTGACAAACCAGAAGGAGGTTAACGCCTACATCCCAGGAGAAGGCCACAACCTACAGGAGCACTCAATCGTGATGGTACGTGGAGGTCGTGTTAAGGACCTACCAGGTGTACGTTACCACATTGTTCGCGGTACATTGGATACTGCAGGAGTAAACGGACGTACTCAGAGACGTTCAAAGTATGGAGCTAAGCGTCCAAAGCCAGGACAGGCAGCACCAGCAAAGGGTAAGAAGTAATTTCGGACTTACCGACTAGCAAAATTCTTTTTAAGTAAAAAACAGAACTAAGTTTTAGTTTTACTGGTAGCGTGATGAGGGTTGAGTAAATGGCCAAGAGGGGCCGTTGAAGCGACAGAAGCAACCAAGACAAAAACGATTTAAGAAAATGAGAAAAGCAAAACCTAAAAAGAGGATCATTTTGCCAGATCCAATTTTTAACGAAGTAATGGTAACACGTTTTGTTAACCATTTGATGTACGACGGTAAGAAGAGTACAGCATTCAGTATTTTCTACTCAGCGTTGGAGAATGTTAAGAGCAAGCTTCCAAACGAGGAGAAGGAGCCACTAGAGATCTGGAAGAAGGCTCTAGAGAATGTAGCTCCACAGGTAGAGGTTAAGTCTCGCCGTGTAGGTGGTGCAACATTCCAGGTGCCAACAGAGATTCGTCCAGAGAGAAAAGAGTCTATCTCAATGAAGAACCTTATCATCTTTGCTCGTAAGAGAGCAGGCCGTTCAATGGCAGATAAGTTGGCTGCAGAGATCGCAGACGCATACAACAACCAGGGTGGAGCGTTTAAGAGAAAGGCAGATATGCACAAGATGGCTGAGGCAAACCGTGCATTCGCTCACTTCAGATTCTAATCAATCTAGTTTTAACACTTCAACAATTTAGGAAAAATGGCAAAAGCAGATTTGCATTATACGAGAAATATCGGTATCATGGCTCACATCGATGCTGGTAAGACTACAACATCAGAGCGTATTTTGTTCTACACAGGTCTTACACACAAAATCGGTGAGGTGCACGATGGTGCAGCTACAATGGACTGGATGGTTCAGGAGCAGGAGCGTGGTATCACTATTACATCAGCTGCTACAACAACATACTGGAAGTACAACGACAAGAAGTACAAGATCAACTTGATTGATACTCCAGGACACGTTGACTTTACAGTAGAGGTAGAGCGTTCACTTCGTATCCTTGACGGTGCAGTGGCAGCTTTCTGTGCTGTAGGTGGTGTAGAGCCACAGTCTGAGACTGTATGGCGTCAGGCTGACAAGTACAATGTTCCTCGTATCTGCTACGTTAACAAGATGGACCGTTCCGGAGCAAACTTCTTCGATGTTGTTGCTCAGGTTAAGGAGGTACTAGGAGCTAACCCATGTCCTATCCAGATTCCAATCGGAGCTGAGGAGACATTCAAGGGTGTTGTCGACCTAGTAAGGATGAAGGCTATCGTTTGGCATGATGAGACAATGGGAGCTGCATACGATGTAGAGGATATCCCAGCTGATCTTGTAGACGAGGCAAACGAGTGGAGAGAGAAGATGCTTGAGGCTATCTCTGATTGCGACGACGCTATCATGGAGAAGTTCCTTGAGGGTGATCTTGACTCAATCACAGAGGATGAGATCAAGGCTGCTATCCGTAAGGGTACACTAGCCATGAAGATCTTCCCTATGGTATGCGGATCTTCATTCAAGAACAAGGGTGTGCAGACAATGCTTGACGCAGTTTGTGCGTACCTTCCAAGCCCACTTGACACTCCAGAGATCATCGGTTCTGAGGTAGGAAACGAAGAGGTTAAGATCGTTCGTCACCCAGACGAGGACGAGCCACTTTGTGCTCTTGCATTTAAGATCGCTACAGACCCATATGTAGGACGTCTATGCTTCTTCAGAGTATACTCTGGTAAGCTAGAGGCTGGTTCATATATCTTCAACACACGTTCAGGAAAGAAGGAGCGTATCTCACGTTTGTTCCAGATGCACTCTAACCACCAGAACCCAGTTGAGGTTGTAGCCGCTGGAGATATAGGTGCAGGTGTAGGATTCAAGGATATCCGTACAGGTGATACACTATGTGGAGAGGACGAAAAGTCGCACATGGTACTTGAGTCAATCGAGTTCCCAGATCCAGTTATCGGTATCGCAGTAGAGCCTAAGTCACAGGCTGATATCGACAAGCTAGGTATCGGACTTGCAAAACTTGCAGAAGAGGACCCAACATTTACTGTAAAGACAGACGAGCAGTCAGGTCAGACAGTTATCTCAGGTATGGGTGAGCTTCACCTTGATATCATCATCGACCGTCTACGTCGTGAGTTCAAGGTAGAGTGTAACCAGGGTCGTCCACAGGTTAACTACAAGGAGGCAATCACTCAGACAGTTGACCACAGAGAGGTTTACAAGAAGCAGTCAGGAGGACGTGGTAAGTTCGCTGATATCGTGGTTAAGGTTGGACCAGTTGATCCAGACTTCCAGGGTTCACTTCAGTTCGAGGATATCGTTAAGGGAGGTAACATTCCTAAGGAGTTTATCCCATCTATCCAGAAGGGCTTCCAGGCATCAATGAAGAACGGTGTGTTGGCAGGCTTCCCAGTAGACCAGTTGAAGGTAGTCGTAGTTGATGGATCATACCACCCAGTAGACTCAGACCAGTTGTCATTCGAAATCGCAGCCAACCTAGCATTCAAGGCAGCATGTGCAAAGGCACGTCCAGTATTGATGGAGCCAATCATGAAGCTAGAGGTTGTGACACCAGAGGAGAACATGGGAGATGTTATCGGCGACCTTAACAAGCGTCGTGGACAGGTAGAAGGAATGGAGACAAGCCGTTCAGGAGCTAGAATCGTGAAGGCAAAAGTTCCATTGTCAGAAATGTTCGGATACGTAACATCGTTGCGTACAATCACATCAGGTCGTGCAACTTCATCAATGGAGTTCTCACACTATGCAGAGGTATCTACAGCAATTGCAAAGCAGGTAGTAACTGAGGCAAAGGGTAGAGTAGACTTGCTATAAGAAAAACAGTGTGTCCTCAGAAATGAGGGCGCACTTTTCCAAAGAGATTAAATTATTTATTATAGATTCAAAGCGATGAGTCAAAGAATTAGAATTAAATTGAAGTCTTACGATCACAACTTGGTAGACAAGTCAGCTGAGAAAATCGTAAAGACAGTGAAGACAACGGGAGCTGTTGTAAGTGGTCCAATTCCGCTACCTACACACAAGCGTATTTTTACAGTCAACCGTTCAACATTTGTCAACAAGAAGTCGAGAGAGCAGTTCCAGCTTTCTTCATTCAAGAGATTGATTGACATCTATTGCACAACAGAGAAGACTGTAGATGCACTTATGAAGTTGGAGCTTCCAAGTGGAGTTGATGTAGAAATTAAGGTAAACTAATAGTAATCGAAAAGAAATGCCAGGATTATTAGGAAAGAAAATCGGAATGACATCC
>Ga0256406_1004916_pt1 | contig 14753 bp, 12 predicted proteins | sample RumenRJG_03DNA_FD_185986 | JGI IMG/M metagenome (GOLD analysis project Ga0256406, IMG submission 185986) | Bovine rumen microbial communities from Lethbridge, Alberta, Canada - RJG_03 | ecosystem: Host-associated > Mammals > Digestive system > Stomach > Rumen | place: Canada: Alberta | collected... | reverse complement strand
CGGTGCCGGCAATGCGCGCCTCAAGCGCGGGCACCAGGCTCTCGAGCACCAGCGTGGTCTTGCCCGAGCCCGAGACTCCGGTCACCGCGACCATGCGGCCCTGCGGCACATCCAGACCGAGGGGCTGCACGGTGTGGACCCGGTTGGTCTCCAGGTGAATGCGGCCCAGGTCAAACATCGCGCTTCCCTCGGCTCGGCGGCGCGTGCGAATCCTGCGCTCGCCCGAGAGGAAGGGTGCAATGCGAGAAGTCCCATCCTTCTCGACCTGCTCGACGCTCCCCTGGCAGATGATCGTACCGCCATTCTTGCCAGACCCCGGCCCCACCTCGATGAGGTGGTCCGCGTGGCGCAGCACCCGCACATCGTGGTCGACCAGCACGACGGAGTTCCCGTCGGCGAGAAGGTCGTCCACCACGCCGAGAAGCCCCTCCACGTTCGAGGGGTGCAGCCCAATCGAGGGCTCGTCGAGCACGTAGAGCACGCCCGTGGTGCGGTTGCGCACGGCGCGGGCGAGCTGCACGCGCTGGCGCTCGCCGTTGGAGAGCGTGGAGCTTGCGCGGTCAAGGGCAAGATAGCCCAGCCCAAGCTGGCGCAGTCGGGCGATGGGCTCGGCCATGGTAGACACAATCTGGTCGGCCATGGCGGCAACCTCCGGCGGCAGCGTCGCCGAGACGCCGGGAAGCCACTCTGCCAGCTCGTCGAGCGTCATCGCCGTTGCCTCGGCCAGGTTGATGCCACGTACCTGCGGGTCTCTCGCCGCGGCCGAGAGACGCGTACCATGGCAGTCCGGGCACGGGCCCTCGCGCAGGAACCTGGCGACGCGCTTCATGCCCTTCTCGTCCTTCACGCGCGCCAGGGCGTTCTCGACGGAGTAGACCGCACTGTAGTAGGTGAAGTCCATCTCGCCGGCGGTGTTTGTCTTCTCGTTGTGATAGAGAAGGTGGTGCTTCTCGGCAGGCCCATGCAGGACGAACTCCCGCTCCTTGGGCGTGAGGTCGCGGAAGGGGACATCCGTGCGCACGCCCGAGTCGCGCGCGATGTCGGCCATGAGGCTCCACATGAGGCTGCCCCAGGGCTTAACCGCGCCCTCGTCGATGCTCAGGCTCTCGTCCGGCACGAGCGTAGACTCGTCAACCACGCGAGACACGCCGGTGCCACCGCAGGTGGGGCAGGCGCCCGTGGAGTTGAAGGCCAGCTCCTCGGCACCGCGGCCGTAGAACTTCTCACCACACACGGGGCAGACAATGGGCTGCTCAAGCGCCACGCTCATGGAGGGCGGACAGCGATGGCCATTGGGGCAGGTGTAGGAGCCCACGCGCGAGAAGAGCAGGCGAAGGCCGTTCAGAAGCTCGGTCGAGGTGCCAAAGGTTGAGCGCACGCCGGGCACGCCGGGACGCTGTCGCAGCGCAAGGGCGGCAGGCACGTGCTCGACCAGGTCGACGTCGGCACGGGCAGACTGCGTGAGGCGACGGCGAGTGTAGGTCGAGAGCGCCTCGAGGTAGCGCCGGCTGCCCTCGGCGTAGAGCACGCCCAGAGCAAGGCTCGACTTGCCGGAGCCGGAGACGCCCGCAATGCCCACGAGCTCGCCCAGCGGCACGGATACGTCGACGTTCTTGAGGTTGTGCACGCGAGCGCCACGCACCTCGATGGCGCGCGGGGCGGTTTTGCCGAGAGACACTGCGGTCCCCCTCCCTTGTCAGCTGCATTTCGAAACCATGGTACAGCCGCGCGGGGTTGCAGACGGAGCCCCGCAAGCAGGGCCGTAAAGTCACACATCACGCGTATAGTATGTTCGTTATCTAACGTTGCATGACGATTGTGAGCAAACATGACCCACGCCGAGAAGGCCGAGACCACCTCTCCCGCAACCCCCGCGCGCAGGCCGGTTCGCACCGCGTCGCTTCCGCACTGGACTACCTCTCCGGAGCCATGGTGAAGATGATTCCGGTACTTCTCGTCTGCGGCATGTTCAAAACCGTGCAGACGCTCATTGGCCTTGCCGTGGGCGGATTTGTCGGCGGCATTTGGGCCGGGGCCACGCATGTGACTGCCTACATCATGGGCTCGTCGAGCTTTCTCTCGATTCTGGGCTACGTGGGCGGCGGCGCGCTCAACACACTGAACGCTGGGATATCTGACCTGCTCGCGATGGGTGTTGCCGCTGTGGTAACCTACGCCACCTGGAGAGACGCCAATGCCCCGAGCCGCGGATAGAGCCACAACGGATCAGTCAATCTCCAACAGCCAATACAATCGGTGCCTATAGCAGATGCGCCATATAAAGCGGCAGGTAGACCCTGCTCTTCTCGGTTGCAAGTTGACGCGGATGCAGGACATACTCCGTGCCCACCTGCTTGCCAAACTTCTTCGAAAACTTATCTAGAGAGAGCGTCGAATAGCGCTTGCCCGACTTCACCTCAATTGGCGACACGCGGGGCTTCATTGCGGCATCTGAGAAAGGCCGAACGACAAGGAAGTCTATTTCCATGCGCTCATCCTTTTCAGCCGAGTTCTTTGAGTAGAAGTACAGCTCGTGCCCCGCCGTTGCAAGCTGCTGGGCGACTGCATTCTCCACGAGCATGCCCTGATTCACACCATCGTCACCCAAAAGGACCTGCCTGTAGGCGTCGGGCACCAACTCTCCCGCCGCGCTGAACGCCATGGTCGAGAGAAGTCCGGTATCGGCCATGTAGCATTTGACCGTCGAATCATCCGCACCAAGTGCAAGGCTTACGGAAGGGTCGGTGCAGCGCGTGCAGATGTTGACGGTACCCGCCTCCCTCATCCAGGAGAAGGCCGTCACGTAGTCACGAGCGCGCGAACCTTCTTCAACCTGGGAATACACGAGTTTCTTCTCGTGCTTTGAAAGCTGTCCCGGAATCGCATCAAAGACCGCTTTCACGCGCTTTGCCGCAATGCCCCCATACTTCTCGATATCATCGCGATAAATCTTGAGAACAAGCCGTTTTGCTCGGTCCGCTGCCAATAGATCACGCTTGGGGAGATAGGCCGCAACGGCCTGTGGCATACCACCCACAATCAGATACTCGTTCCAAAGGCGCATTGCCTTTCGGTGGAGATTGTCAGGCAAAGGCTTCTTGTCTTGGAATGCAAGAGCGATTGCCCGTGCAAGGGGTTCCTCCCCAGCAGCCCACAGGAATTCTTCGAAGTCCATGGGGCCCATCTCGAGAGACTCCTCTTCTGAAGGAATGAGGATGTCTTGCACATTTGTCTTCAGCGATATGAGCGAACCAGTTTCAAGGTAGTCATAGCGTCCATCGGCAACCAGATGCTTGATGAACTCACGCGCCTGAGGAAAGAGCTGCACCTCATCGAAAATGATAAGCGAGTCACGCTCAACAAGGTTTGCCCCATATGCGGCGGTAAGGTAGAGGAAGAAGCTGTCTAGATTATTCCTCGTATCGAGAAACGTCTGCTTGAAGTCACTAGTAACCCTCGGGAAGTCGACAATGAGATACGAAGCGTATTCTCGACGGGCAAACTCTTCGGCGATGGTCGACTTTCCAACACGCCGGGCCCCCTCAATGAGCATTGCACTCTTACCAGCGCTTTCCTGCTTCCAGCCAAGGAGCTTATCGTATATTTTGCGTCTGTACAGCGCCATGCCTTAGCCCCACATTCATCTCGCGAGGGTTAGGACATTCTATGTTGCCACTTTTCGAGGGTATAGCAAAGTCTCAAATTGCCACTTTTCGAGGGTATGCGGAAGCTCCTACTTGCCACTTTTCGAGGTTTATCAGTTACCCCTCCCCAGTGTCAGGCAGCTGCAGGCCCTTCTCGCCCGTCAAACAATGCACGGTCGCGATTCAGCTTTGTGTGGTACTGGGCTTTTGTCGGCACCTCGTTCGACTGTGCGTAGTTTGCGCGCCGAGAAGCATCGGGGAATGCGCCAGCGAGAACACCACGCACGCGAACTCCAACGAAAATCGGCGCCGAGGCCCCAACGGACCCCGGCGCCGCCGTGACGCGCATCCCAACGTGCCCTACGAGAAGAACCGCCTCACCAGGTCGCGTGAGTACTCGACCGTCTCCTCCATGTCGCCGAAGGCCATGACCTCGCCGGCATAGAAGGTGTTGTTCTCGCCTTGCATGGCTTCGACCTTGTCGTACCAGCCGTCCGCATAGTCCTTCGAGCTCACATGCGGGAAGTAGTACCAGTCGTCGATGCGCTCGGTCTTGGTCACCGGCAGGCCGGACTTGGCCATGTCGGCAATCGTGGTGTCGCGCGCCTCCTCGAACGGCACGTCCTCCATGCCCTCATGGTTGCGCAGCGTGAAGGTGACCAGCGGCTGCGGACCGGCATCCGGCCAGCGGTGGTAGAAGACCATGAGGTGTCCGCGGGTCTCGGGCGTCATGTTGTCAAAGTAGTAGTACGAGATCTCCGGCGCCTTGTCCTCATCCGTGCGCACGGCCATCGTGAAGTACTCCTTGTGCACGATCTTGGAGAAGAGCTCGCGCTCGGCCTGGTTGGCGTCGCCGTATTCGAGGAAGAGCTCCAGCGGCGTGCAGATGACCAGCTTGTCGAAGGCCTGCTCCTCACCGCCGTTCACGGTGACGTAGACCTTCTCGGGCGTGCGGCGAATCGACGTGATGGTGCTGTTGAGCTCGGCCGGGTGCTTGAGATGGTCGTTCACGCCCTTCCAGATGGACTGCGTGCCGTTCTTCCAGGTCCAGAGCTTGCCAGTGGAGAGGAACTGCCTCACGGTGAAGGCATCGAGGTACTTGAGGACGTAGGCGGCGGGAATCTCGTCGAAGTAGCCGTAGCCAAACGAGGTGAAGGGACCCTTCCACACCAGTTCGGCATCCTCGCAGCCGTTCTTCTTGAGGAACTCGGAGAAGGGCATCGAGAGGTCCTTGAGGTTGGGGTTCTCGCCCTCGATGTGTGCAAGCTTAAGCTCCGGCGAGGGGCACGGTCCCTCGTAGCGGCCCTGCGCCACGCCACGGTGGCCGTTGACGTCGTAGCCCTTGTACTTCTTGTCAAGCAGGCGCGACAGCTTGTTCATCTTCATGACCTTCTTGAGAAGGTCGATCTTCCTGGACTTGAGCGGCGTGCCGTCGGTGTTCATGAATTTGCGACCCATCTTGGGGCCGTCCTCGTGCGTTGTGCCGCCGAACTCCTCGCACTCGTGCACGGCAAAGTAGGTGTCGCAGCCCATGACCGCGCCCATCTCGATGGTGCGGTCCTCCCACTCACCGTTGGCGTTCTTGACCTTCATGAGCGGCGAGAACGCCTTGCCTCCCACGTGGTCTGCCCGCTCGAAGATGCGGTAGTTGTCATAGCCGTTCTTCTCGAGGTACATGGCCAGCGATAGTCCCGCAGGGCCACCACCAACAATGCAGATGCTGGAGTTCTTGTCCACAGTACTCACCTTTCGAAGTAAATTGCTCGAAAGCAAACAAATTCACGTAATTTCGATGGTATACCAACGGAATCGAGGCGCGGCTGACTATTGGGCGAGCGGGGCACGGAGTGTCAGATGCCTGAATGTGATGTACAGCTCCACCTGCATCGACACCGCCCTCGTTACACAAATTCGTGAACAAATGCGCTGAACTGCCCTTCGTTACACGTAGTTTCGAAGGATGGCGAAGTAGAGAGGTATGCATGTTGTGGTCGTGGTCAACCTAACCACAACATGTTGAGTATCGCGACACCTCGATACTTCGGAGTCTCTCCAAACCCTATGTAACGAAGGGTAGTTTGGCGCAAGAATCCGGAAAATCGTGTAACGAGGGGGATTTCGATGCAAGCGGGCGGCCGTGGCTACAGCCGCCCGCCAGTAAACGTCGCAGGGTTGCCTACTTGCCGTACCCGACAGACGTCATCTTTGCGACCAGCGTCCCCAGCTCGTCAGTCACCACAGCCGTATAGAATCCCAGCGTGTGGCCCTCGCGGTCGACGTCAGCAGTGGCAATCAGGCGGTGCCCCTTGGCTACGCTGAGAAACTCGATGTTGCACGAGACGGAAAACGTGGGAACGCGCCCCAGGTTAGAGGCAACGGCAATCGCAAAGTCCGCCAGCGTGAAGATGGCGCCACCCATGGGGACGCCCTTCTCGTTGATGTGCTTGGGCGTGATATCGAGAGAGCAAACCGCATGACCCGCGCGGGCCTCGTCCACCCTGCAGCCACAAGCTTCGGTCGCAAAGCGGTCGTGCGAGAACTTCTCGCGTATCTGGTCGAGCGTGTCGTCTGCCATGCAAAGCTCTCCCAACGTTTACATCTTTGCGAGCAGGGCCTCAACCTCGGGACGCGTGGCCAGATTGTCCGAGAACGCGCTGGCAGAGCCCGTGCAGACACCCATCTTGAAGGCCGTCTCGTAGTCTCCGTTGCTCTCAATCCAACCGGTGAGGAAGCCGGCGACCATCGAATCGCCCGCGCCTACGGTGTTGACCATGGTCCCCTTGGGAGCCTCGCTCATGATCACGTCGCCGTTCTCGGGAACAAGGACGGCGCCCTCGCCGCCCATGGATACCAGCACGTTCCTAGCACCGCGCTCCTGCAGCATGCGCGCGTAGGGCTCGACCTCGTCGCGATGCGTGATGGTGGCGCCAACGATGTCGCCCAGCTCGTGGTTGTTGGGCTTTACCAGGAACGGATGGTACGGCAGGACGTTCACAAGGAGGTCGCGCTCAGCGTCCACCACAATGTCAATGCCACGCCCGTCGAGGCGGCTCATGATGCGCTCGTAGATGTCGGAGGGCAGCATCGAGGGTACGTTACCGGCAATAACCAGCAGGTCTCCGGCCTGAAGGGCGTCAAGCTTTGCGTAGAGCGCGTCGATATCCTGCGGCGTGATCTTGGGCCCAAGGCCGTTGATCGCCGTCTCCTCCTTGGCCTTTGCCTTCACGTTAATGCGGCTCATGCCCTCTTTGACCTGGATAAAGTCGCAGGTGGCACCATAGGCGCTCATGCGCGCCTCAATCTCCCTACCCGTAAAGCCAGCGACAAAGCCCAGCGCCGTGGACTTGTGCCCCAGGTTGGAGAGCACAATGGAGACGTTGATTCCCTTGCCGCCGGGCAGGACCTGCTCATAGTTCACGCGGTTAATCTCGCCCAGGCGAAGGTCGTCGAGACGAACGATGTAGTCGAGCGACGGGTTGAACGTTACGGTGTAGATCATGAGCTGCTCCCCACTTCCACGACATTGTCTGCATCCTGAAAGCTCCCACCTTGCGGGAGCCGGTCAGTGAGTATGGTCGCGTCCTCGAAGGACGCAAAGGTGACGAGAGAGACCTGGTCGAACTTGCTCTGGTCGGCCAGCACGTAGCGACGCAGAGTATGCACCATGCTGACCTCCTTCACCCTGGCCTCGCTGTACTCCGGCGTTGTGAAGCCCGCCTCGTGCGAGATGCCGTTGGTACCCCAGAAGCCCAGCGTAAAGTGGAGATTCTCAAGCGAGGCGATGGTTGCCTCCCCCACCAGCGCCTCCGTGAGGGGCTTAACCATTCCGCCAGGGAGGTAGGTCTTGCACCCCTTGGCGAGAAGAAGCTGCGCATGGGGAATCGAGTTGGTAAAGTACGTTGCCTCCGTCTGCGTGATGGCCTCCGCAAGCTGCATGGTCGAGGTGCCCGCGTCGATGTAGACAAAGTCATCCGGACCAACGAGCGAGGCCGCTCGGACGCCGATGGCGCGCTTGGCAACGGTATTGACGTCGCGCTTCTGGGCAACGGATGCGTCATGGAGGACGAGACGCGCACGGGAGACCGCGGCCGTGGCACCACCACGCACGCGGACAAGCTGGTGTTGCTCGTCGAGAATCTCGAGGTCACGGCGGATGGTCGACTCGGAGGCGCCAAGCATGGCCATGAGCTCTTGCGTGGTGACAGATCCACGCTCGTGCACGAGCCGAACGATGATGTCCTGTCGCTCACGCGCAAGCATGCGCGCCACCCCCACGGCTCGCTAAACAAGAAGCACTGTCAGAGCTGGTAGACCACTCTTTCAGCATGGTAATGCAATACAGGCGCGAGACCCGCACGCTCCCCCAATGAATCGTCGTACGGGCCTCGCGCGTAGCATGATTATCTCGCAATTTCATTCAATTTCAATCAATTTCAGTCAAGTTCAGTCAAATCTCTGCACAATGCAGAGAGATGTCCTGCCGCGTCGCACGGGTTTCTACTCAGCCCCGCAGGATGCCCAAGAGTGTGACAAAGCCGGGAAGCAAGACCATGACTGCCGCGGCGCTGCCGTCGAGCTGACCGGACATCCCATAGAAAAGCAGTGAGAACGCAAAGATGGCGACCACGGCGACAAGCCCGTTCCAGGTGCCGGGCCGGGGGCGCGCATCGGCGCCGAAGAAGGTGCGCAGCACGCAGATGGGAAGGCCGACCATCACGCCTATTCCCGCGGCGCACGCGATGCCGCGGGCGAAGGTGCCCAGCTGCTCGGCAATCTGGAAGACGACGGCCATGGCAATGAACGCCACAAGGGCCAGCCCCGCAAGCTTGAGAAACTTGTCCTCCATGGTCCCTCCTCTCAAGGACACTCTACCCCAAGACAAACGGCCGCGTCCGCCGCCACGCAGCAAAGTCCTGCTAGCATCGTGCGTAACCGCGCAACGCAGAGGGAGGCAGCATGACATCCGACCACGGCAAAAAGCACCGAGCCGGTCACGTGGCAAAGACCGTTCTTGCCATTATCGGCGGCATCGTCGTGGTCTTGGCACTTCTCGCAGTGGCACTGGTATACGAACTCGACTATGCCGTGAGGACAGTCGACACCTCAACCTCCCCAGACGGCAGATACACACTTGAGCTGCAGTCCGTTGGCGAGCCTATGTTCTTCTCCCCCGCCAGTGCACGCCTTGTCCTCAAGTTTGACCGCTACGAGGTCTCACGCATGGACACGCAGATCTCGGACGACGGCGGGCAGGTGCGGCCAACAAGCTGGCAGGTGAGCTGGGAGGATTCGGGCGCCGAGGTGCGCCTTAGGGGATCCGAGCAGGCCGACGAGCTTGTGACCATGGGGTTTGACGGCAGCGTATCGACAGGCAGAGCTACCGCGGACGAGAGCCTGGGCGAGCTGCCAGATACGAAGACGGACGGGCCTGCCGCGCCAACCGATGGCGGCACCACGTCCTCCGAGGTGGCCCAGCAAGAAGCCGAGCAGATCGATGCCGGCTACAAAGCCGTCTACGACGCGGCGCTTAAGTCGCAGGGTTACGGCTACCAGGTGACGTACAACGCCAAGGGAGACGAGCAGGTCATTCTCTCCCAGGACAGCGAGAAGGTCGTGATTCTCGTCTACGACCGCGAGTCTGCCAACGGCGCATGCGCGCTCTTTGCGCTGGAGAGCTGCCCCGTGGAGGATTATGGCAGCTGGTCGATCGAGGAGGCCACGCTGCTCGACGAGTACGCCTACGCATACGAGACTGGCGAGGTCATCGCGTCCGGAAAGACCTCCTGGTCCGATGCCGGCACGCAGGAGTTCCGCGACGCAACGGGAGAGTAGGGAGTCGCAACCAAAATCCGCTCACAGGTACTCGAGGAAGCGACGCGCGGCCCGCGGAAGCGCGCCCTCGCGATAAACCACGCGAATGTCGCGGTACGTGGCCGGCTCGAGCGGCTTGGTCACGATGGCATAAGGGTTTCTCCGCAGGATGAGTGCAGGCAGGATCGAAAGGCCCAGGCCGCTCTCGACCATCGACATGATGGCGTAGTCATCCCAGGTGGAGAAGCGCGCGTTGGGCGAGAGGCCCGCACGTTCGAAGATGGGGGTTATCTCGTCGTCCTGACCGCGCTCGAGCACGATGAACGGCTCCTCGCAGAGCGCCGAGACGGGCACGGACGCCTCCCCCGCCAGCCTGTGACCCACCGGGAGCACCGCCATGAGCTCGTCTCGCTCAACCACGCGCTCGGCGAGCCCCGAGTAGCGCGGCGCCCTCGGCAGGAAGCCAAAGTCCACGCGGCCGGACGCCACCCAGCCATCGATCTCGGTGTAGTCGCCCATGAGCATCTCGTACTCGATGGCGGGGTAGTCCTTTTGGAAGCGGCCAATGACCTTGGGCAGGATGTGTGTGGCCACAGACGAGAAGGTCCCTATGCGGATGCTGCCCGCAGCAAGCCCGTTGAGGTCATCTATCTGCGACTCAAGGCGACGGTAGTCGTCGCACACGCCCTCCACGAAGGGCAGCACTGCCCGTCCCTCGCTGGTAAGCGTCACGCCCGCGCGACTGCGCTCGAGAAGCGTCATGCCCCAGTCGCGCTCGAGGTCGGCAATCATGCGGCTCACGCCGGACTGAGTGTACGAGAGCAAGCGTGCCGCCCGCGTGAAGCTCCCCGTGCGTACGGTCTCGACGAATGCCTGGTACTTCTGGATGTTTGCGTCCATGGAGCCCCCTCGTGGCACACGGCGCGGCGCTGCGAGCCGCTGGTACCGATTACATGAAGAATCCTCATGCATCTCATGATAAACATTCGCTTTTCTCAGCATACGCATTCTGCGAAAGTGTTTGAGGTAATTGAGGTGCCATGGGAGGTCATGCATGTCGCGCGCGTCGAGGAAGTACCTGCTGTCACTGCTCGTCTTTGGCTCGAACGGCATCATTGCTAGCCAGATCTCGCTTCCCAGCTGGCAGATTGTCCTGCTCCGCACCCTGCTTGGCGGCACGCTGCTTGCCCTCATCGTGCTGGGCACCCGCAAGCGTCCCGCGTTTCTCGACCACCCGCGCGATGCCGCCTACCTTGCCGCATCCGGTGCGGCGCTGGGCGTGGGCTGGATTTTCCTCTTTGAGGCTTACAAGCTCATTGGCGTGGGCATTGCGTCTCTTGCCTACTACTGCGGGCCGGTCATTGTGATGGCGCTCTCGCCGGTCCTCTTCCACGAGCGGCTCACCCCCGCCAAGCTGCTGGGCTTTGCTGCCGTGATCTGCGGTGCGTTTCTCGTGGTGGCGCAGGGCCAGGGCGTGGCGCTCTCGCCGTGGGGGCTCGTGTGCGGCGGCATGTCTGCCGTCATGTACGCGGTGATGGTCATCTGCAGCAAGCGCGCGTCCAACGCCGTGGCCGGCATTGAGGCATCTGCGATCCAGCTGGTTGCAAGCTTTGCCGCCGTCGCCGTGTTTGCGCTTGTCGCCCACGGCTCCGAGCTGGCCGTGCCCCTCTCGGCAAACTGGCCTGCCATTCTCTGCCTGGGCCTCGTGAACACGGGCCTTGGTTGCTACCTGTACTTCTCCGCCATGGGCCAGCTACCCGTGCAGCGCGTCTCGGTGTGGGGGTACCTCGAGCCGCTTTCTGCCGTGATTCTCTCGGCACTCATTCTTGGCGAGGCACTCACGCCCGCGAACGTTGCTGGTACGGTGCTCATCCTGGGTGGCGCCATCTTCTGTGAGGTCGCCGGCAAGCGCCGTGGGGTCAAGAGGACCAGCCGACGCCTCGCGGGTGCCCGCTCCGCCGGCAACCTTGCGGCGTAGGGTCTCGCAGGCGCGGCGTTCGCGCTCCTCTTGCTAACTGGTTGTTTCCCTTACACGACGCCCGTACCTTTTTGGTTGCCGCATGGCGCCGGCGGCGGTTCTGGAACGCAGTCCTAACCCACAACCTCTAGGCAGCGGTTCTGGAACACGGCTCTCGCCCGCAATTATTGAACGTTATTCCTGGGCGAATAAGCCTCAACTGCGGAAACTCTCAACAAGTCAGCTTTTTCGCGCAATAATCAAGGGCCGTGCTGGCCGAGTGCCACACTAATCGAGGGTCGCACGGGACGAGATGCGCAGGCCGAGAGACGCCCGGAGCGAGAACCACCCAGAGCGAGAGCGGCACTGGACGAGAAGCGCGCTAGACCGGCAGAACACACGGCTGGCACGTATTCCGCGCCGATGACCGGGACATCGGAACCCGCCCCAGTTCGGCCGCCCTCCGCCATCGGCCTCCGTGAGAATCCCAAGAGAACTTGAAAGAGTAAGGCAGCTGAAAGCTCATTTGTCGCATACTGTGGCCCAAGGGGATTTATTCAGGGGGATGAGGAAGTCACGATGGGGCTTGAAACAGAGAGCCAGATGCATGCTGACCAGGGCAAGGACTCCGCGTCATCCCCCGCATCAAAGCACAAGCCGTCGCACTTCTCTCAGCTGGTGTCCAACGTCGGTCACGTCGACAACCGCACCCTCGTCTACGTACTGCTCATCATTGTGGCCTGCGCGCTGGTAATAGTTGCCATATCTGCCATGTCACAGACGTTTCTCGCCCAGCCCTCCACGGCAAGCTCCTTCGCCAGGCACCACTAGCCGAGAAGCCCACTCGGCTAACGGCCGCCTACCCCAGCACGCCTGCGACCACCAACACAACGATAAGCACCACCACGGCCACAGCAGCAATCGCCACAACACGTAGCGTGTCGCGCCGCGCCTGCTCGCGGCGGCGTCGTGCGTAGACCTGCGCCTCCGCATCGCGTGCGTCAACCGCACCATAGCTGCCCGTCTCGTACGGAGACCCTGTTGACATGCGCCGGGCAGGAGCAGCCTGGCGCTCCGCAGGCGCAGCGGGAGACGCACTCACCGCGCGCCGGCGTCCATCGCGACCGGCCGTGTTGCCATCATGCCGCGACGCCGTAGGAGGCACGTGCACGGCCCCGGAGGCCGCGCGAGCACCCTTTGACTTCCTGTCAAACAACGCCATGAGAGACCCCCGCCCCCATCGGGGCAGCTGGCCCCAAACGATGCAACGCGCCGAGAAGGGCGCGTTGCCTGCACTCTGATGATACCGAGACGCCCCGACCCGGCAACCCGTCGCCACGCAAGTTCCGACACACTGACATGTAGCTTGAAAGCCCCTGGCACGCGAGAGGCGCCGCTACCCTATGCCATGCGCCGCCTGGTACTCGAAGCTTCCCAGCTCGTAGGTGCCAAACACGCGCATGCGCTTGAGCTGCATGGGATCGTCACCCGGATGCACCTGCCCGTACTGCGTGGTAAACGCGAGAAGGAAGCCGGCCTGCTCTACCCCTGCAGGCGCCGCGTCGGAGACGTCGCCAAACGGATAGGCAAAGGCATCGCTCGTCTTGAGGATGTCCGCGGACTGCTTGAGGTCCTCGGCGACCTCGTCGGAGGTGAGGTCGTAGATGCGCCCGCCATGGCCCTTGCCCGAGGTGCCCGCCCGGTGCAGGTCGTACGAGTGCGACTGGAAGTCCACGTAGGGGCTGGCGTAGTTCGAGAGCTTGTCCTGGATATCACTGTCGCTGCAGATAACAAACGAGGTAGCAGGGATTTTGTGGTTCTCGAGCAGCGGAATCGCATAGGTGAGGAAGCCCTCGGAGCCGTCGTCGAAGGTGAGCACCACCGACTTTGCCGGCAGCGAGTGGCCACCCTCGATGTAGGCACGCACCTCGGCCCACGACGGGAAGTAGTAGCCGTTCTCGTTGAGCCAAGAGAGCTGCTGGTCAAGCAGGGTGGTCGAGATGAGGTTCTGGTCGCTCGAGGCACCTTCGGGAGGGTTTGCCGCATCATAGACGTCGTGGTACATGAAGACCGAAATGCCGTCGTCGTCCCAGCCGCCGTCAACGTCGTCCACCACGTGCACGGTCCGCGTGGCTGTGGCCACCATGCCCGCGGAGTCCTCGACGGTATACGTCACGGTGTAGTCCCCCAGCGTCGTGGTGTCGACCTCCCCCGAGGCCGTGACCTTGTCCGTGATCATGCCGTCCGTGCGGTCGCGCGCATAGCAGCCGCCGTCCACGTAGCCCTCGCCGCGCTTGACGTAGGTGTCCGCGCTGCCACCCAGCGTCATAACGATGCTGCCATCATTCTGGGTGCCTGTGGCCTGGGCGTTCTGTGTGATACTCTGCGAACCGCTCGCCTCCTGGCTCGCGGGCTCGCTGCCGCTGACAGAGCCGCCAGCATCTGGCAGCAAGGACCCCACCCCGCCGCGGGCAACTACGATGCCAACAACGAGCGCGACCACACAGGCAACGGCGATGAGAACCCCGCGGCGCACGACGCGCGAGCGCTGCTCCTTGCGGTGGCGCTCGGCGTAGGTACGAGCCTGCTCTGCCCTGGCGGGAGGCTGTGCGCCAGGCACAACGCCCGGCCGCAGCACGCGCACGTCGCTTGCCGACTGACGGCGACGCTGGCCGCCCCGCTGGCCTCGCTGCTGCGCGCGCCTCTGGACCTCGATCGCGGAACCGGAGCCGGCGACCTTCTCGACCGGATCCTCTGGCACGTAGCGCGAGACGCGAATGCTGTCTCGCCCTTCGCGACCCTTGTAGTTGTTCTCCCTGTTTGCCATGAGCCATCACCAATCCGATTGAGGCCGCCCAACCCGGCCTTCTCGAGCTTAAAGGATAGCAAACGCCGTGGGCTACAATTGAGCCCTGCGTACCCAACAGGAGGCACGCACGCAGGCATCGGTCTCGTCGAGAGGGGCGTCATGCCCAAGGTAAGCATCATCGTTCCCGTCTACAACGCCCAGGAGACGCTGCGCAGGTGCGTCGACAGCATCCTGGGGCAGGAGTATCGCGATTACGAGCTCATCCTGGCAGACGACGGCAGCACGGACTCCTCGCCCGCCCTTTGCGACGAGTACGCTGAGAAGGACAGCCGCGTGCGCGTGCTCCACAAGGAGAACTCCGGCGTCTCGGACACGCGTAACAAGGCGCTTGATGCCGCGCAAGGAGACTACGTGCAGTTTCTCGACTCGGACGACTGGATCGCGCCCGAGGCAACGCGCCTTCTCGTGCGCGCCATGGAGGAGAACGACTGCGACATGGTCATCGCGGACTTCTACCGCGTGATCGGCAGCA
>Ga0256406_1004915_pt1 | contig 14768 bp, 12 predicted proteins | sample RumenRJG_03DNA_FD_185986 | JGI IMG/M metagenome (GOLD analysis project Ga0256406, IMG submission 185986) | Bovine rumen microbial communities from Lethbridge, Alberta, Canada - RJG_03 | ecosystem: Host-associated > Mammals > Digestive system > Stomach > Rumen | place: Canada: Alberta | collected... | reverse complement strand
ATCTTTTTTCTTGTAAATAGCATCAGCAATAGCAGCATATTTTTTTTCGTGCAAGGCTTCTGATATTTGGATTATCTGGTTTTCATAGCCTTTTTTTACTGCTTCATTAAGTTTAGGAAGATAAGGGGTTTTAAGAATTTCTACCCAATGTTTATGTTCTTGAAAAATAGAGAACAGTTTTGGTTGTAAATGCAAGGTAGCTGGTTCTTGATAGTTCTTTTCTGCATCAGGCAAAAGAAGAATAAAGCCTTTTTCATAAACCTCAAGGTCAAAAACTTTCAGATAAGAAGTAGAAGGAACTTTTTCTGAATATAAAGCATTAATTGTTCCATCTAAAATATCTACATCTACATATAGTTTTTGTCTTGATTTAAACAGTTCTGCACTTGAAGTTAATCCTACTTTTGAAAACAGTTCTACTGCATCTTGAGTAGAATATACTTTAGTTTCAAAAGGTATATCTTTTTTAACAAGTTCTTTCATTGTTTTTTTAATAGATGTGCATAGGTCTTGCTGAGGAATATCTATGTTTTGCAATTCTATATAGTAACCACTCATCATAGAATGTTTAACTTTCATCTCTGCTTTTGGATATAAATCCTTTACGGCTTTATACATAAGCATAATAAGAGAAGAAACATAGATTTTCATACCAATGGAAGAATGAATATCAATAAATTCTATTCTCTTTGGTTCATAACATTTATAGTTGAGGTTGCGAATTTTATTATTAATGTATGCACCTAAAAAAGTATGATTATCTTCTAAACCTGCATATTCTATAATTTGTTTTGCACTTGTTGCAGAAGGGACAAGAAAAGTCTTGTCGTTATTTACACAATATATTTCTATCATTTCTTTTTTTGCTATTGAATGGATTATCTCTTAGAACGCAAAAAAAACTATTTAATTGTAGGAGATAAAGAAACAATAATTAAAAAAAAATGTTAAACAATAATGTATTGTATTATTTTTTTGTAAATTTGCAACTCAATATAAAATAATATCTAAGATGAAAAAACAATTATTGACAATAGGTGTTTTGTTTTTAAGTTTTGCACTAACTTCTTGTTCAAATAGTGATGATTGTGAGTGCGAAACAACTGATTACATTGTCTATCAAGTAACAAAAACTGTTGAAGATGAAGAGTCAGGAGAAGAATATGTAGATACTATAGATATGTATGACCCAGCTTTAAGAAGAGACTTTTTATTTAAAGATTGGGGAGAAGACTGCAAAGATATAACTCTGCAAGATGTTCCAGAAAATGCTAACGTGATATTTGCAGATACTTGTAGTATAACTTGTAAAAGTAAATAGAAAAAGCAATGAAAACAGTTATAAAGAATATAAAAAGCCTTGTTCAAGTAGAGGACAAGGCTCGTAAGTTTGTACGTGGCAAAGAAATGTCAGAGGTTAAAACCATAGACAATGCTTTCTTATTGATAGAAGATGATAAGATAGCAGACTTTGGCACAATGGATAATTGTCCTAATGCAGATAAAGAAGTAGATGCAAAAGACAGAATGGTTTTGCCTACTTTTTGTGATTCGCATACCCATTTGGTTTATGCAGGAAGCAGAGAAATAGAATATATAGATAAGATAAAAGGTTTATCATACGAAGAGATAGCTCAAAGAGGAGGAGGTATTATTAATTCTGCTTTGCGTTTGCAACAAACTTCAGAAGAGGAACTTTATGAAGATGCAATGCAGAGATTAAATACTATAATAAAATATGGTACAGGAGCAGTTGAAATAAAATCGGGTTATGGTTTTACAACTGAGGCTGAATTGAAAATGCTTAGAGTAATAAGAAAGCTAAAAGAAAATTCTCCTCTTACAATCAAAGCAAACTTTCTTGGAGCTCACGGAGTACCTTTGGAATACAAGAACAACGTTGATGCTTTTGTTGATAAGATAGTAGAGGAAATGATTCCAAAAGTTGCAGATGAAGGTTTGGCAGACTTTATTGATGTTTTCTGTGAGAAAGGTTGCGAAGCTTTCCCTTCTTGTATAGGAAGAAGTTGCAAAATATATGATACTTGTGAGTTAGGATTTTTCTCCGTTGAACAAACAGAAAGGATACTTAACGAAGGAGTTAAAAGAGGACTAAAACCTAAAATTCATGCTAACGAACTTGGAGCATCAGGAGGAATACAAGTCGGAGTAAAATACAATGCTCTTAGTGTTGATCATTTAGAATATACAGGAGAAGAAGAAATACAGTGTTTGCTTAACTCTAATACAATGCCTACAATACTTCCAGGAGCAGCTTTCTTCCTTAATATGCCATACGCTCCTGCAAGAAAGATGATAGAAGCAGGCTTACCTATAGCTATGGCTTCAGATTTCAATCCTGGTTCTTCTCCAAGTGGAAATATGCAACTTGTTCTTACTTTTGCATGTGTTAATTACAGACTTCTGCCGCAAGAAGCTATAAATGCTACAACGATAAACACAGCGTACGCAATGGATGTTGTAGATAGTTTGGGTTCTATATGCAAAGGAAAGAAAGCAAACTTCTTTATAACAACAAAGATACCTACTTTGGAATATCTTCCATACTCATACGGAGAAAATAAAGTATATAAGACTTTCTTAAATGGAAAAGAAGTCGTTTTCTAATTCAAAAACCAAGATTTTGGATATAAAAAACGAGGATTTTACTTTTAAAATCCTCGTTTTTTAATAAGGTTAATAGTTACTTTATTATTAGTTTTTTGTTTGTATTACCTATCCTTATATAATATACACCAGAAGAAAAGTCTGTAACGTTTATCATTATCTTATTATCTCCTTGATGTAGCAAACAAGAATAGCGAGTCCTTCCTAATTCATCTACTATTGTTAGTGTTTCTTTATTTTTTAATCCTTCAGCAAGAATATTTACATAATCTTTTGCTGGGTTAGGAATAATATTTACAGAGATAACATCCTCTACTTTTTCTAAAGAAGACGTCCAATAGTGTGTATAAATGGTTACTGTACTATCACATCCATACATACTTGTTAAATTAAGTTGAGTCATATCTATCTGTTCTTCTGCACCTGCATTCCAAGAAGCAGTATCATGTATAACTATATTATATGTAGGCATGACATTAAGAGTAAGAATTACAACAGTATCACAAGTGTTGGAATGGATAGTATCATAATATGTTCCTGTTTGAGTTTGTCCCATATAAGATTCGCCTTCGCAAATAGTTTGCTCAAGATTGATAGTAATTACACAAGGATCAGGTTCGGTACTTGCTGTATCTAATGTTGTAAATGTAATATGATGAGGTGTTCCCATAGTTTCATTAGCATTAAAAGGTATTGCCCAAAGAGTATATTCCCTATTAGGAATTAAATCAGTCATAGTTAAGGAAAGATTATCGTAGGTTTTTGTCCAGTTATTGGTGGTACAGTATTGAACTATGTCGTTTGCAGTAAGGAGGTTGTTATTAGTAAATGCTGTTGTTGTACCTTGAATATAATAATAGTAAAATGTCTCACTATTCTTCGTTACAGAAACATCTGCAGTCGTGGATGTAATGTTAGAAACAGAGATGTTAGCTGTTGCAAGTCCGGTTCCTCCTTGAGATATGGTAATATTGTATGTTTTCTTTATAAACACAGTATCGCCATTTCCGATAGCCCAAACAACAATCTCGTAGTCAGTATTTGGAGTTGTGTAATAAGCGACAGTGTCATTTGCAGTAGATTCTGTTATGTAGTCATTATTTATCAGATATGCTAAAACTTCATTAAGAGACATATTATTGCTTGTTGCAAAATTTTCTATAACATTATCTTGATAGCGTGCTGCGTAATATTTCTCACACGTTTCATTCATGGTATAAGACCATTCAGAAACCAAAGACCCATTATAATAAAAGGTATCTACATCCGATATTTCCACATTAGGAAGAACCTGTTCTAATGTTGTAAATGTTGCAACAGCAGTAGGTCCTTGAACTTCATTAGCATTGAAAGGAAATACATATACCTTATATTCTGTGTTTGGTTCTAATTCTGTCATTGTAAAAGACATTGGATCGTATGTTTTTGACCAATTGTTGTCTAAACAATACTGCAAAACCAAAGCATCTGTCGTTAGGTTCAAATTGTTGAAAGCAGCTGTTTGTCCTTGAACTTCATAATAGTAAAAAGTTTGGTCATTTATTGTAATGTCTATATCTGCACTTGAAGAGGTAATATTTGAAACGTTGATAGTTGCCACAGCATTTCCTGTTCCTCCTTGAGCCAAAGGGATATTAAATGTTTGTTTTATAAATACAGTATCACCGTAACCTACCGCCCAAACCACTATCTCATAATTTGTATTTGGAGTTGTGTAATATGCTACTGTTTGGTCTGATGTGTATTCTGTTATGTAGTCATTATTTATCAGATATGCTAAAACTTCGTTAAGAGTCATATTATTGCTTGTTGCAAAGTTTTCTATGACGCTGTCCTGATAGCGTGCTGCGTAATATTTCTCGCACGTTTCATTTTTAGTATAAGACCATTGAGCTACCAAAGAACCATTATAATAAAAGGTATCTACATTTGATATTTCTACACTTGGAGGTACTAAATCAACACTTCCAAAATCAAAAGCCATAGTATTTGTAGAAGTATAATGTATGTTTGTTACAGAAATATTAAGTGATGTTCCGTTGTTTAGATGAGGTGTATTAGGAGAATTAGGTGCAAATGAATTGATATTGGAAACAGATCCGAAAGGAGCGTATGCATTAACTCCATCAGAAGTTACACCTGTGGAAGGCTCAATAAACCACCCTCTTTCAGAAGGAGTAATGTTTATCTCATTTGTTCCATAATCAAGCCATGCATTTATTTTTGTTCTATCTCCATGATAAACAAGCAGACCTTCACCAGGTAAGAATAAATCCCAGCCTGTTTTCTTTCTCATTTCAAGAATAAAGAATTCATCGCTGTTATCTATACCTATGTAATAGCCTGTATCTGTTGTTCCATTCACTGCTCTTATGCTCGCATTTGTTCTCGGAGAAGAAAGAGTGTCAATAGTAACCCAATTGGTTATTATTTTTTCTCCTACAGAAAGATAAGGAGGAGTATCTCCATTATTATTGTAAGAACCACTTGCCATTAAATCGTAATAGCCTGTTGTTATAGAATTGCCGTTAGATTCTGAATAATCTGTATCATAGTTATCTGGTAAGCCAAGAACATGTCCAAATTCATGACACATTGTTCCTATACCATCCATTTGAGTAGCGCTTCTCTTTTCTGCAGAACAAGCGTAAGTCCAAATAAGAGTGTTATCCTTATATACTTGATACATCCACAAAGACCAGCGATGTGGCCAAATCTCATCTTCATTACCTGTAGAAGACTCAGGAGTTCCTGCAAAAATTATATGAAAACCATCAACTTCTCCGTCATTATCATTGTCAAAATGAGAGAAATCTACATCTGCATCAACCAAATCAACAACATCTCTTACAAAATTTTGATAGTTTGTGTTTTCATCGTCATTACCTCCATAATATGCCATGTTGTGAGGCAGAGTATAAGGTCCTACAACTCTAATAGCCATGTTGAATTGATTGTTTGAGTTGTCAAGATAGTAGTCTTTCACACTCCCATAACCATTATAATTTGTCTGTGAAACAAGATTGACAAAATCCTGATTAGTATAGGTAAAAGGTAAATCTGCAAAATCCACTAAGATGACTAAAAGGCTGTCCGTTCCTACTGTCGGGAAAGAACTTGTTCTTAAAGGCGAGCCTTGAGGAGCATTCCATTTATTTAGTTTGTTTGCTACTTGGTCAGAAGAAAAACGCAAATCTCCGTTAAGAGTTGAAACAAAAGCCAATTCTTCTGCATTTCTTTCTTCCACATTGCTTGCAAGAACAGAAGAAGCAACCATATTTCCTCTTTCATCTAAGACGGCATAAACATAATCTCCGTTTTCATTCTTCAAGAGAGAATATCCGTCAAGAGTCCTTGCCCAATGCACTCTTTCATCTCCTTGCAAAAGCAGGGTAAGGAGTTTTCCGTTGCTCTGTTTTACTGTTATCGCCTGTTGTTTTGCAGGTACTGCAAACAGAGAAGATACACTGATAAGTAATATCAGCGTAATTATAAAAAGTATTCGTAATTTTTTCATATTATATATGTTTTTTATTTGCAAAGATAACATTAATCCTTGTAATAGGCCTGTTTTTAAAATAAAATTATACTTTTTCTGCACAGAGTTTTGCGGTAGAGAAAGCTATTTGCAGGTTATATCCTCCCGTGTCTGCATCCAAGTCTATCACTTCTCCACAAAACGACAAGCCTTTTACTAATTTGCTCTGCATAGTCTGAGGATTTATTTCATTTAAGTTTATCCCTCCCATAGTAATAATAGCTTCTTTCCAACCCATATCTCCTACAATAGGCTGTCTTCTTTCTTTCATATACCAAGCAAGAGTGTTGTAATCCTCTTCTTTTATGTTTTTAGCCATTGCTTTACCGTTAAGCTTACATATTTGTAAGACATCTTTAACCAAAGGCTTTGCAAACCATTTTCTTAATACTGAGGCTACATCTTCTGTTCTTCGCATAGAGAAAACTTGATGAATTTCCTGCAGAAGTTTTTCTTTGCTTACCTTAGGCTTAAAGTCTAAGCAAAGAAAGAGCCTTGCTCCTCTGTCTAAATCTTTTGCTACAATACGAGAAAGAGAGAGCATAACAGGACCACTTAATCCGTATTCATCTAAATAGACATCACCGAAGAGTTTCGCAACAGTTTTGTGCCTATCATCTGTTATACATACTTCACAGTTTTTTACTAAAAAATCTTGTAATTCTTTTGGGTAACCCTCTTTTGTTCTTAATCCCACCAAAGCAGGCAATGGCTCAACAATGCTGTGCCCTACTTCTTCTGCAAGATAATATCCGTCTCCCGTTGAACCTGTAGAAGGATAGGTTCTTCCTCCTGTGGCAAGAATTGCAACATCGGCGTAGAAGTCTCCAAGATTAGTGCTAACACCAACAACCTTATGGTTCTTGACAATAAGATGTTCTACCTCGCAGTTTTTTTCTATCTTGACACGAGGGCTTTCTTCCAAAGGTTTTAAAAGACTTAGGAAGACATCTAATGACTTGCCGCTCTTAGGAAATATTCTTCCTCCTCTTTCTTCAACAAGATCCAAGCCACGTTCTTCAAAAAAAGAACATAGGTCTGTATTGCTGAAATTATCAAAAGCAGGTTCAAAAAACTTCGGAGAAGATATATGTTTGAAATACTCTTCTTTTGGCTTGGAATTAGTGATATTGCAACGACCTTTTCCTGTTATTCTGAGTTTTAGTCCTGCCTGATGTTTTTTCTCTAAAAGGATGACGTTCTTGCCTCTTTGCATTAGAATATTAGAAGCAAAAAGTCCCGCAGCACCTGCTCCGACTACTATTATATTATTGTTGCTGGTAGCCAAAATGTTTTAAATCTTTAAGATTGTTTCTCCAATTCTCCTTAACTTTTACAAAGAGTTTCAGATAACATTTTTTATCTATGAACTTTTCTATGTCTTTTCTTGCCTCAGTGCCAAGTTTTTTTATCATCTGCCCTTGATGTCCAAGTATTATTCCCTTTTGACTTTCCCTTTCCACATATATCACAGCGGAAATATAATCGGTGTCATCTTTCTCTTTATATTCATCAATAGAAACCTCGCAGGAATAAGGTATCTCTTTGTTGTAATATAAAAGTATTTTCTCCCTTATTATCTCGGAAGCGAAAAAACGCATGCTTTTGTCGGTTAGTTCATCTTTAGGGAAGTAAGGAGGATTCTCAGGTAAGAGTTCCATGATAGTGCTGAAAATCCTGTCCAAGTTGAACTTCTCTGTAGCGGAGCAAGGTATGACTTTAGCCCTTGGGATAATGTTCTGCCAATATGATACTTTATCATTGATTATCTCCTGTGAGGAAAGGTCTATCTTATTGATGATGAGGATAACAGGAACCTTTGAATTGATGATATAGTCCAACGTCTTCTCATTCTTGAGGCTCTCCCCAACCTCAGTAACCAAGAGAAATATATCTGCATCCTTCAAAGCTGACGAAACAAAAGCCATCATTTGTTCGTGTAACTTGTAATGAGGATTGACTATTCCCGGAGTGTCAGAATAAACTATTTGAAAATCATCACCATTGGCAATACCCATGATTCTGTGTCTTGTGGTTTGGGCTTTGAATGTAGTTATAGAGAGGTTTTCTCCAACTAAAGCATTCATCAAAGTACTCTTCCCAACATTAGGGTTGCCTATGATATTTACGAAACCTGCCTTATGCATAAACAAACGTTTTATTAAACCTTAAAAGGCCTCAAAGTCCTTCGAGGATTTTGAAGCCTTTTGTTTCCAAGGGTACCTTGTGAGATTCGAACTCACGACCTTCGGAACCACAATCCGACGTTCTAACCAACTGAACTAAAGATACCATCTCTAAAATCAGTTTGCAAAATTATAAAGTTTTCTTTAATTGACAAATTTTTTTAGTTTATTTTTCTAAATAAGAACACTAAGGAGAGAGAAAGAAAAATGTTGAAGCAATATTGTTTAGACTTTATTTATCTGATTATCAATGTTTATAGTAGTTGTCAAATCTTCGTAAAAAAACATCAAGACTTTAGCAAAAAAGATTTGATGTTTAGGGTGTAAAGACTTGGTTTTAATTTTTTAAATCTTGATGTTTTTTCATCAAGTCTAAGACTGTTTTATATTCATTTTAAAAAAAAACAAAAATTTTTCTTAGTGATAATCAATAGATTAAAAAGTTTTTGAAAAAATAATTGATTTTTGTCTGCAAGTTTTTAGTCTTTTTGCGTATTAGTATATATAAAGTATTTTTTTGATAATGCGAAAGGAGGAAATATGAATAGTAGTTAAAAACAATTAAAAACAAAATAAAGCGTGTTTAAAAACGTTTAAATAAAAAGGAGGATTCCGAAAAGCCTTTAAGTGTGTAGGAAAAATAAAAAATAAGAATAAAAAATGAAAATACAAAAGCTCGCCATATTATTTATGGCAATAACAATAAGTTTGACAATGTTAACGAGTTGTAATGATGAAGAAGAAAATAGAGAAAAGTTGTATTCAAAAGCAGAACTAATAAAACCAATAGTTGATAATATAACATCCCAAATGAATACGGAATATTTTTCTAAAGATTCCTTAGATCTTATGTTGCAACAGTATGTCTTGGATATTTACCTTAAGAATAATAATTATTTGGCAATAGGCATGAGCAAGGACAATCCAAATTTAATAGAATGGACAAATATTCCATACAATACGGAATTGGGCAATACTATTACAAAAAAAATTGAAAAACAAAAATTTCTAAAATACTCATCTTATAACAATAAAGACTATGACAAGGTAGTTCAATGGGCAAAATCTGAAATAGACAAAGGGCAGATTGTTATAATCTCAAGAGAAAAAGATGGGAGTTACACTGCATTATCATATTCTCTAACAGAGTGGGTACTAATTTATGGCAGACCATAAGTTATAGCACTTGTTTTTACAACGTATTAGTGGCGGAAAATTTTTCCGCCACTTTAAAAGGCAATATAAAACAATGAAAAGAATGTGTATCACGTAAAAACTAAATTGTATGAAAATAGTTAAAATAATTATCGTCTCATCATTTTTATTGTTATGGTCATGTAGCACTGATAAGCAAATGCTTGTCAGAGGTACGTATGTTGTACATGTAGATAGGGAAATATTTATTTCTAAGTCTGACAATGGAACAAAAGTATTTCTTGATACAATATCCAAGAGAAATCAACGAGATATCAATGTACTCTTTTATCCATACGATAGTCTTAGTATGGAAAGAGCTATTGATGAGCTATGTCATAAAGCAAATGTAGAACAATTTAAATACATAGGTTTATACACTTGTAATAAAATGGATGATACGAATATCAAGTATTATGTTGTCTTGTATTCTGATTACAAAAATAGATGGTATGAGAGAAATGATAAAGATTGATTCCTCTAAAATGGTGTTTATGAAATGGATTTACGTAGTACTGAATTTGAAAACATATTACCATGAATAAATTAATCATAAAGTGTGCATACCTTTTGGTATGCATACTTTTGCTTGTTGAAAATTTGTCTGCACAAGAGAAAAAGCATACTTTTAGTTTGTTTATGCGTGATACGGATGCTTGTTCTATAGCAAAAATAAACACCAACACAGATGAAAGGCTTTTATTACTGGAGGAATATGAGCAATCTCCTTATATTTATCTTGCAACTATAGAAGAAGACACTATAGTATTAGATAGTATAAATAATATATTGTCTTCATATATTACTGAGAATAATGATACGTCCTATTATTATCCCGTGATATTAGCTAATTCTGTTTATTACATTAACGATACATTGTTTGTTTCTTTTGGTAAAGGATTGATTACTTATATCAAGAGAAACAAACATTTTGAATTCAACAGTTGTTATTATTTCAAAGAACTAAAACCAGAGACACGTTTATCTACTATTGTGGGTTACAAAGCTGGCAAACTTGTATTGTCAAGTCAGGTTTTTAATAAAGAGAAGTCATATATTATTTCATTGTATGATATACAAAATCATAAAATCCTTAAACAAAAAAATATTTATGCAGGAAATTCTATATTGCTTCATTATTATGATATATATAATGCATTTTCAAGTAATGAAAACTATATTTCTTTTATCAATACAATAGAGCCAAAAGTTTATTTGTACGATTATGATTTGGAATTAGTTGATAGTATAGCATTCCAACTCAATGAGGATTATAAAAAAACACAACATCTTTTGGATACAAATGTATCTGTAAATCAAAAGATAATTTATCCCGAATATTCCAAAAGTATCATAATGCTATTGGATAAGTTGAACATATTAGATTATTACTCCAATTTCAAGCATAGTTTCATTGACAATACAAGCCTTATTATCTTTACTCAAAGAAGAGGTGTAGATACTTGCGATATTATAAAACTTAATATGGCGACACACGACAAGCAAGTTATACTTTCTTTTCCGAAATACGGGACAGATTCTCCTTTTACAGCTTTAATCCCAACAATGAATATACCTCTGTTTTCACAAGGAATGTTTGTTGATTATACCACGAAATTGGATGACGCACAAGAAAAGATTGTCTATTCCGTAGATTTATACTTTTCAGATATATTGAACTTTAGTCAAACCAAAATGATTTTTACCGATAAGAAAAATAATGAAGTATCTATAGAACTAAAAGACTATGATGGTGTTATAGTTTTTGATGAATATTTTTGTAGAGAGTGTTTTGTCTCAAGTCATAAGAATGACAAGTTGTTGTTTATCTATTATAACTCCGACATAGATAAGGCAAGAAGACTGAGTATCTATAATGAATTAAAGAAAATATATCCCAACTCTGATATATTGTTTAACTATGACAGCGGTTTGAAAGTCAAGTGTAATCAATTTCTGACTTTCTGATTACTTGTTTTTTAATTTATTCAAGAGAACATTGAACGTAGAAGTTTATCAATAGTAGTAAAGGAACATCAGATACTCAAAATAAATAATATTTAAAAACATTTAAAAAAGAATGACTAAGATAACTAACTTGCACTGATAGCCACTTTATTTGCAATGCGAATTCTTGGGAAAAGAATATGCATCATACAGTTTTTCTGTAAAAATTTCGTTTAATCCTTTAGTTTATATAGGGAATTGAATATTGAACGACTTTTGGGTAATAAAAAACTATAAAAAATCTTAGTGATAATCAATAGATTAAAAAGTTTTTGAAAAAAATAATTTGTTTTTGCCTGCAACTTTTTAGCCTTTTTGCGTATTAGTATATATAAAGTATTTTTTTTGATATTATATAGATGTTTAAACGCAGGAACAATAAAGAAGATGAACTAAGACGACAGTTCTTAGATGACTTCTCTAAAATCAATAAAGTCATCTACAGAATGTGTCTTTTCTATTCTAATTCCAATAAAAGGGATGCGGAAGATTTGTTCCAAGACATTACTTTGATTTTGTATGATAACCACAAGAAATATAATCAAAGCAGGAATTTCTTTTCGTGGGCATACAAGGTGTCCTTGAACTATATCATCAGTAATCACAGAAGAGTGGCTAATAAGTATTTCCGGCCAATGCGACTTTTAGAAGATGTTGAATATATGGACTGGGAATATGAAGACAACCAAGAGGCAAGAGTGGTTCTTATGTATAGTCTGATAGAAAAGTTATCTGATGAAGACAAGAAACTTGTAAAATTATATTTAGAAGGTATAAAACGAAAAGATATAGCAATCATATTAGGGATAAGTACCGAGCAGGTTTCCCAACGCTTATATAGAATAAAACTCAAATTAAAAACAATGGCAGATGGTTATGATGAACAATAGAACAAATATAGATAATCTTAGCAAGGATATAATAACAAAGAAAAGATTGCTAACCAGAAGTCAAAAGGCAAAACTGAAACTTTTCTCCTATAAGTTGTTGTGTGTCTTTCTGAAAATGTTTATAGCATATAAAATAATAGACAGATATTCTTCTCATGGCATTCTTCTTATATTGGGCGTGGGACTACTAACCTGCATATTGTTGGCAAATGATGTTTATTTTTTGTATAATGCTAAAAAACTATTCAATCTATTTGCAGAGCCTAAAGAAACATTACGCAGGAGAATAGTCTTTGACCGTATGAGGAGGATAGATGTGTTTATGGATTTTCTGTGTATGTATTGTTTATTGTTGTTAAACTATAGTTATACAATAACAAACTTGCTTATTGTGATATGTCTTACAATTATACTTCATAATGAAATACTGAGTGAAGGTCTGAGAAGCCTTATAGACAGATTAGAGAAGTTGCTGTTTCCTCACAGGGTTATTGTGGAGAATCCTGACAAGCCAAGAGGATATTTTTGGGACAGAATATTTCCACAAGGCAGACCTATAGGGTATTTCCGTTTTTTATCCATTGAATATATTATACTTCTTTCTGTCTATACTTTCTTTGTCTTCTATGAGGCTGATTATTTACCTATGGTTTGGGGTACGCCTATTCTCGTTCCTTGTATAATACAGTATATAATATATGCTATGAATATATGGATAGACTTACTCTACATAACAAGAATATGGTCTATAAATATCTACAAGGATACTCCGTCTGAAATAGAAGCAAAGAAGAATACTCTCTTGCTAATGGAACGTTTTGTTTGGTTTTTTTCTATAATAACTTATCCTATATTCGCTGTCTCAACCAAATACTTTTACAATTATATATATTATGGAGAGATAAGTTTTCTTCAGGCATTGATAGATATAAAAGACGAACTACCTGATCATATTTTGACTTGGATAGTGGGGGATATTTTCTATTTATTTAATTTACGAAGCATAAAATTCCTGCATAGCGATGTAAAAACACATTATAATTTAATAACTTTTAATATCTTTAAATCATGGCAGAAAGTAACAGTTTAAAAATCGTTGTAGATGTCAGGGCGACATTAAACCTGCAGCACACCGATGTTCCATCATCAGAACATAGTATAGAAAAAGTAAGGGGTATTATCAATACTTATGATGGTGGTTATAGTACTATTCAACTTGAAACTCTCAGCGGCAATAAGTTTAGTAATATGTCTAGCTTAAAGTGTGTTATGGATATAGTGATAGAAGTGCTGACAGGAAAGAAGAAAAAGAAGCAGAATTCTAACAATAGTCCTAAAAACCTTTTGGAACTTTCTCCAAATGGCTATAGAGCAAATTGGAGACTGGATTTCGGAGATGAAAACAATTACGGAGAAAATGCTTCTCTTTTGGAATTTGTGGAAGAAAGGGATGGAGTAAGATATTACACTGCTACGGTTGAAACCCTGCATCATTATCCAAAATCACTGTCTGGCGATTTAGTGAGAATACTACCAAACGATGTATTTGTTTTCAATGCAGAGAGAAGTGGAAAACTCTATGGCAAAACAATTATTCATTGGTTGAAACAGGATGAAAGCATATATTCTATTCCTGCTGAAGTAGAAATAACATTGGAAGATGTAGCAAGATTGGATAATCCACAAATCTTCTCCTACTCTTATCAACATGGCCAAACAGATGTATTGCCATTTAATCTTCAAATAAATGGTAATGTCTTTTTGTTAGAAGAATGAGAGAAACTATAAAAAACGAATTTTTTCTTAGTGAGAATAACTGGATTAAAGACTTTTTGAAAAAAATAATTGATTTTTAACTGCAAGTTTTTAGTCTTTTTTGCAGCGTCAAACGTCCTGAATGGACGTTTCGCATAATTGCACTTATTATCGTGCAATGCAAATAAATTCATAAAGCATTTTTTTGATAATGCGAAAGGAGGAAATATGAATAGCAGTTAAAATTTATTGCAATAGCGTTAAACATCCAGTGAATGTTTCGCATAATCGCACTTATTATCGTGCGATGAAAATAAATCATATTTAAAAACGTTTAAAAACAAAGGAGGATTCCGAAAAGCCTTTAAATGAGTAGGAAAGAATAATTAATAAATTGTAAAATATGACAACAAAAATTAAAAAACTCGCCATATTATTTATGGCAATAACAATAAGTTTGGCAATGTTTACGAGTTGTAACAACGAAGAACAATCAAGTAGGAAAGAAATCTTGATTCAAAATAAATTAATAGGCGATATTGTTCCAGATGGTTTATATGTCGGTTATTA
>Ga0256406_1004913_pt1 | contig 14771 bp, 8 predicted proteins | sample RumenRJG_03DNA_FD_185986 | JGI IMG/M metagenome (GOLD analysis project Ga0256406, IMG submission 185986) | Bovine rumen microbial communities from Lethbridge, Alberta, Canada - RJG_03 | ecosystem: Host-associated > Mammals > Digestive system > Stomach > Rumen | place: Canada: Alberta | collected... | reverse complement strand
AGAAGGCAAGACGCGAAGCAGCAACTGAGAAAAGATCTGGCGCATGCGTCATCTCCAGCCATGATTTCATGGGAAGCAGGAGCCTTGTCTGCGATGCTGTGCAACAGGTTGTACCAATTACTTATGCTGGAAAATGGAGGAATAACAGCCAGGCGCTATGGAATGAGTTTGAAAATGACAAAAGGAAGTTTCTGATACAGTTCCGATTTAATATCTGCCCTGAGAACATGGATGCAGCCGGCTATACAACAGAAAAAATTTTCGACGCATATGCTTCCGGATGCATTCCTCTGTATATGGGATCTTTGGGAAAGCCGGCGGAAGGCATTCTGAATCCAAAGTCCTTTGTTCTGTTTGACCCAGAAAAGAACAACGAAAAACAGGTAAGTTTTATCAAAGATATTTCTGAAAACTGTGAAGGATTCCTACAGGAGCCCGTTTTTCTTCCAAATGCAATCAGTGAGATGGATGCTGCCTATCGCAGGAGTCTGAAGGAACAGCTTTGTGCAATTCTGACCTGATCTCACGCCTGTGAAACCACATGATGGCAATTAAAAGAATAAGCAAAGTGACGCAAACTGCGAGATTGTTAGCCGAGCGCAAATTCTCATAAAGGACGGTATTTCCCTGAAATAGCGCGAGTTCGCGATCGGGCGCACAGAACAGAAGGCGTGCCCCATTATGCTGGAAATCACTCAGTTCCGCGTCAGAGAGCGTCAGGGCTGGCTCCGGGTATCCATCGGGACAGTACTCGACAGGAATCAAAACACTGTTGTATTTAGGGAGTAGTCCGAATCCGGCTGTAAAGGCGATCAGAAAACTGCAGATGCATATCAAGCATATTGGTTTGCGATGACTGCAAATCACGCGATAGGTTTCTCGGCAATTGGATGCTAACGCAGTGTAAAGTCGAGAGAGACGATTTAAGGAGATCTGCTGTTGTAAAGCAGGAAACAGGCAAATGATCCGGCTGTCGTTTTTCATCAGATGAAAAAGGCAGTTGCCAACAAAAAACAGAGAGATGTTTTTGAAGGAGGTATTAAACAGGAAAGGCTCTGTTACGCCTGCAATTGTGCATGCGAGCAGAATAGAAGTCCTGCGATATTGCCCTTTTCTTATACTGAATATAATTGCAATCATGTATACTGCGCAGAAAAATAGAAATGGAATCAGTCCATTGTGGACCAGCAGATAGACGTAGGAACAGTCGATAGAGCGATTGGCATCCGGCGTATGAATCAGCACATGTCCGAAAAGGGTCAGCTTTTCCTGGGTAAGAAAAAAGTTGGAGAGCACAAAGCGGTGATGTACCAGTTTGTCACTCAGGTCATAAAGTGTACCATGAAATGCGACAGGGCCCACGACACTAAACAGGGTGCAGATTGGAAATACCAGAATCATCAGAATATCAAGGAGTTTCCAAAAAAGAGACGCTTTATTTTTTGAGGGTTCAGGATGAAATGACAGGATACCGTTTAACAACAGGTAAAGCACAGCAATAAGGAAACCGGTAAAGCTTACAGAGTATACAAAGACATAGCAATTGGCCAGAAAGAGAAGAATGGACAATTGCAGGATCCGCTTTTTATTGCTGCCAACCAGATACATGATCAAACAGGTAATCATTAAAAAGCTGATATGCAATACGTTGGGGTGTGGATATCCGAAAGAAGCACGGACAATGTATCCAAATATTGTTTTATCATGTACATAGTACAGATCATTTACCAATCCTGTCTGTGTAGCAACAGCCATTATGATAAATGCAATGCTCCATAGAACGCCTACTGCCGTTAGGACGTGGCGAAGACTGCAACCTTTTATTCCAATCAGGACTGCACAGCAGAGGAGAATTCCGAGATCTCTGGAACAGACATAGGAAATGATTGAGATTCCATATGTAGCGCATGTCAGAATTAGTTCACTTTTTGTATAGGAAGTGATCAGGGTCTTGAAAGCAAGTAGCGCCATTCCGATCAGAAGGAGCATCTTATAACTGGAAGAGTCTTCAGAAAGTCCAAAGGCCTTTCCGGCCAAAATGACACAGCAAAAAGTGATATACAGGATTTCAGACGGCGTTTCTGTGGTAGAATCAGTGATGCTTTGACATTTTTGCTGCATGGATTTTCCTTTCAATTTTACGCTCACCTTCTATCGTCTCACTTCGCCCGAACGCTTCAGACACGTTATTTTTCTGAGAAATCGGGAGTGTGTTTGTAAAGAACGGTATTAAGAATGGAAGGCAAAAACTATTACGTAATCTGTAATGAGCGTTACGGAAAATTATCTTGACATATGATACCGCATAAAGCTGTTGTTGGAAACATTGATTTTAACATTCATTATAAACTATATTCGCAGAATTCTAAATGCTATTATGCCTGACGGATGATGAAAAATACCACTAAAAAGTTAAATGCTTTACAAAAAGAAATTATTCGATGGGGGATTTTTGCGGTTGTAATTCTTGTATTGAACGTTACACTTCGCCCGTCTTACGACAAATATATTGAAAATGATCATAGGCAGTCATGCTTTACAGCAAGAATGCACGGAGCTGAAATATATATGGACAACGCCAATGATCTGATATCTTCAGGAGCTAATCCTGAAAAGCTCGATTATTTTAGTCTAATTCAGAATGCGTTCCAAGAAACTTATGGCGTTAAAGTGAATGAAGATTTAACGATTAATGGCCTCTGCCCTAGCGGGGGGGTAATGCATATTGTTATTGATTCTGAGTCACACGAACTGACGATCACCTGCGATGCAGAAAACCATGACGTCTTTGTGCAATCAGATTGGTATTATTACACAGATTGAAGGTTTAAATAATCCTAAATATATTCAATACTACGTGAATTGAATAATCGAAGACATATATCCGCGTTAAAGAAATAACAACTATGGCTGATATTGTGGGCGGTTTAACTTCGAATAAGCTAGATTAGACGAATATAACTGATATTTTAGCTATAATTTAACTAATACTTTTGAACAAACGAATGACAGCTTTAATGGCTTTTACCTTTAATACGAGAGAATACAAAGATGAAATGATTTACTGCACTGAAACAGTATTTTACAGCCTCTACAGGCGCGATTTCACCAGCTTTCAACTATATATGGAAAAAATATGATTGCGATAGTAAATATATTGACGACTATAATTTCTAGCATCATCTGCGTATGGGCCAGTTACCGCTATATAAAACGTATTGACGCTCGGAATGAATTTGACAGCAGAGTATATACAGATGTACAAGGACCTAAAAAGCTGCAGGATACGATAGGGGTAGCACTGCTTGTACTTGCGGTAGTGGTTAGAGTCATTAAAATCGGACAATTACCTGATGCTTTGAATCAGGATAGTGCTTTTGCTGCAGTGAGTGCATATTCATTAATGGAACACCACTACGATATTAATGGAGTGCGGTTCCCGGTGATGTTTTCTGCACTCAATAATTCACAGATGAATGTCTTGCTATCTTTGTTGATGATCCCATTTATCAAATTGATGGGCTACAACAATCTGGCGATCGTAATGCCGAATTTGATATTGAATATTATCGGCTTAGTGTCCGGATACTATCTGATGAGAAAGGTATTTGGAGTTGGTCCTGCGATAGCATATGCAGCTGTTGCGGTTTGCAATCCCTGGAGCTATATACAAAGCAGGTGGGCTCTTGAGTCGAATATATTTCCACATTGCTTTATCCTTTGCGTTTTAGTACTTTTCATTGCTGTAACTAAAAATATTAAAGCACTTCTATATTTATCGACATTCATGTTCGGCATTGCACACTATTGCTATGGTGTCTCGCTGTACGTAATTCCTGTGTTTTTACTGACTGTATTCATTTGGCTGCTGCGTCAGCATAAAATATCGATCATTAATTTAATATTATCGGTTCTATTCTATCTTTTTTCATCTTGGCCATTTTTTCTGACAATCATTGTGAATATGTTTCAGCTTCCTTCTATTGAGACCCCATTATTCACGATCCCCTACTTTCCGAATGGAGCAAGGCAAGGGGATATTTTGATCACAGGTAAGGATCCGCTACATCAATTGTTTCGCAATTTATACAGTATTTGCAAGGTACTCATACTGCAAAGAGACGAACTGATTTGGTCTTATGTTCCTGGGTTTGGAACGATGATGCTGTATATGGTGCCTTTCATGATCTGCGGAATAGTTCTTTTATTCCATGGTAGAAAGATCAAGTCCAATTTCGAGCATCAGTTTATGAATTGTATATTGGTAACATGGTTTGCTGTGATCCTTATAGCAGGAGTAATGACCAGAGATACCAATTCAACAAGGCTCAATATAGCGTTGCCTTTTTGTTTAATAATGTCCGGCTTGGGAGTATATTTTGCCTGTACCATGTTAAGACGTGCTATTGTTGTTGTGGCAAGTATAATGACCGGAATGTCAGGAATATTTCTTCTGGATTATTTTACTGTGTATCAGGAACGCTTTTTTGATGCAGAGTACGCATACAGCGGTAATTTTGTTAAGACGTTGGAAAAGGCACATTCCTATAATGCAGAGAAATATGTTATCACACCAGACTCCCAATATCCTGGATCAAAAGATGTGTCAGAAATAGATACATTATACGTCTGGAAAATCGACACAGATTACAGACTTGGAATAACAAATGAGGGATTTGGAGACGGCCAGCTGTCATATTCTGAACGTTTTCAATATGTAAATGCACCGCAAATCAAAACAATTGATTCTGATAATACGGTATATGTTGAGACTACAGAATATGCAGAGTACTTCAGCAGCGATGATTTTGATCTTTATAATTATCAAGAGTTTTTTGTAGCTGTGCCGAAGACGTTAAACCAAGAATAACATTTTGGGAAGATGAGATGAAAAAGCATAGAAAAATTGAAAAATTCTGTGATTGGTGGACTCTTGAGAAAGTTAGAAATCTGCTGTTCGTAGTTCTTGCTGTCTCGTTGATTCCGATCATCTACTGCTCCTTTTTCGACTATGCGACAGGTGATGATTTGGGATACAGCGCTGGAGTACATCAATTGCTTGCTCAACATGCGTCGCTTATAGCTATCCTGAAGGAGATGTTTGATGAGGTCAAACAGAGTTATTATACCTATCAGGGTACTTGGGCATCTATTTTCCTTTTTCAATTACAGCCAGGCATCTGGGGCGAGCGGGTATATACGATCACTGCCTGGATTGCATTATTCTTTCTTCTTGTTGGAACCTGGTATATCTTGAAATGCCTGCTTTTGGACCTCATGCATTTTTCTGAGAGCGGTTTCTTATGTATCTTTATCACCATGTCTGTACTGACAGTTCAATACATGCCAAAAGTCAGAGGCGGGCTATTTTGGTATACAAGTGTTGTCCATTATGTCGTGCCTTATGGTATAGCACTACTCTGCAGTGCGTGGGCAATGCGATGGGTTGATACAGGAAAAAGGAGATTCTTTATTCCGATCCTGTTTTTCATGACTTACCTGGGTGGCGCAGGATATCCACCGCTTGTTTTGGCAGCAGTGCTGTTTTGTGTTTTAATTCTTGGAACACTGACGCAGAGGATTCGAATCTACAGTGGATCTATTCCCAGAAAACGTGCACTGTGGCTGATAGTTCCCTTATTGTTAGAATTGGCGGGATTTATTGTCAGTGCAATTGCACCAGGGAATAAAGGACGCGGAGGGGAGGACTTTGGCTTCAGTATCTCGCGTGTATGCAATACGATCTTAACAGCATTGAAGCAGGGACTGGTCGATGGAGTATCTTACATTCTGAATGGGAGATTGATCTTACCTGCAATGATCCTCATCGCTATATTTGCATTTGAAGCATATCATGTGCAGGATAGGAGAGTAGAAGCAAAACATCCGATCCTTTTCATTATGTTGGCATATCTGATTACCTGTGCAGTGCGTACGCCAGCCATATATGCTGCGGTTGAAGTATCAGGTGGCGTTCCGGATACAGAGTTCTTTACAACCATGCTCTGCATGACAATGGCAATCAGCTATACAATGGTATGGTTAAAGAATCTCCTCTATGATAAGAAAATAATAATTGCGCAAAACGCTGTTGAGTTCAATAGAAAAGTCAGAACACCATATGTGATTTTACTGATAGTGTTCTGTTTGCTATTTTGGAGGCATCTTATTGGTACAACGGTAGATTACACATGCATTACATTTTATACAAGCGGAGGATTGGCTGATTTTCAGAATCAGATGCAGGAAAGACTTGCGATTTTACAGAACAATGATATTAAAGATGTCGTACTGCCCGAAATGAATGGAGAGCAAGGACCATTTATGCATATGCCCCTTGTTGACGATCCCACTGCATTTACGAATAGTTCTACAGCAGAATACTATGGTAAGAATTCAGTAATTGCAATACCTCGGGAGGAGTATGAAAATTCTTATCAAAATGGGACAAATAGTGGCAATAAGTCTTAATAACGAGACATTGCAATATTGCTCATAGTGAATGAACATATAGAGTGGCAGCGAAGATATAGAATTTTATGTGCGGTGGAATTAGTGAAGTCTATTAATTTAATAAAGAAGAATAACTGTCGGATTGGCTACTGCCTGTTATGCATTGCGTGTGTCGCTGTTTTCTTTCTTCCATCACTTCGAAAAGGATTGATGATGGGATGGGACAGTCCTTTTCATATGGCAAGAATTGAAAGCCTGTACCGTGCGTTGCAAAGTGGTGTATTCCCTGCAAAAATAAGACCGTGTTTAAATTATACCTACGGCTATGGGGTGGGCTTTTTTTATCCGGATTTGTTTCTCTATTTCCCGGCTGTTTTGATGCTGATTGGTACATCCTTGGAAATCGCATATAAAAGTTATCTGTTATTGATTCTTATTACAACGTGGTTCCTAACTTTTCTCAGTGTAAGAAAGCTGACAGGAAATAGCTTAGCGGGTGCTGTCTCAGGTACTTTGTTGCTTTATGCTCCACACTTCATGTATGAAGTCTACTATATTACAGGAATTGGAACCTATACAGCTATGGCGTTTATTCCGGCAGCTGTATGTGGCTTTATTATGGTGCAAAAGCAAATTGAAGGAGGCGGGCGCTACTTTATTATTGGCTTGATTGGAACATTATTAAGCCATTCCACATCTTTTATCTTATTGGCAGTTACACTTGCTATGATGTTTATTTGCAGCATCGATCAAATCATTAAACATCCCAAATTGTTGCTTCGTTATATTCTGTATGCCGTGATCGGTGTGCTTGTTACAACTGGATACTGGCTACCGGCATTGGAGCAGATTCGATACCAGACATTTAAGGCGCAAACAAATCATCTTTTCAAAGTGGAAGACAGTATTGTCAATATTGCTGACTTGATTCCACGTGAACTGGGATGGTCCATCGCAGTTGTTCTGTTAGTTAGTATGATGATTGCTATTCTTAATGGAATCATTCGTCATTATTGGAACCGAATATTTATTACGCTCATTGCAATTGCTGCCACTGAAAATATATGGATGTGCAATGAACCATTCTGGAACACATTTGGTAAATATCTAGAATTCCTTCAATTTCCAGATCGAATTGGTACGATAACATCATGCTTAACTGCTATTGCAGCTGGCATAGCAGTTACAGATCTTGATCTTCTGATTGGTGATAAGGGAACACTCGACACACGCCGTTACAAGACGATTGGCATCATTACATTCATAGTAGTCTGTGCAGCATATTGTATTCACTTTAACGCAGATTCCTATTGGATGGAAACCGAGAATTTTGCCAATAGAGTATTGACAGATGAAATAAGAGGAATTGGTTCTGGTGAAGAATGGCTTCCCAGTACTTGCTCAAGTGGTGAATTGAATCAACCGGATACGGCACTTGATCCTGGAAATAACGGTGCGGAGGGAGTAAAGATTGATGACGACAAGTATTTTGATGTCTATCTTGATCTGAGCAAGCCGTACTATGTTATGCCATATGTGTATTACTATGGATACTCTGCATACTTGCTTGATGAAAATGGAAATCCAGCTAAGGAGCTTCGGACCGAAAAAGCTTCATATAATGCCCAGTTACAGGTAGATCTTCCAGACGGTGGTACAGGTATAGCTCATGTATTGGTTACCTATAGAAAAACTAAGTTGCAGAAAACAGCATATGTAATATCGGCCGTTACTATAGTGATGACAATCATTGTATATATAATACTTGCTACAAGAAAATGCTTAAAAATGACGATTAAGTAATCTGATATAAATGCTGGGGGAATGCGGCATGAAGCTGTGGAGCCATAAAGGGTTTCGAATTATCCTTATTGTTGAATTGATATGTCTTGTTGCAAGTATTGCGCTGCTTCTAAAACCGAATACCAATATATCTTATCCATCTAGCAAGATGAAATATGATGCGGGTATTCCAATGGAAAACTTCGCATATTCTTCCTATCCTGGAATCTACATGGACAATTCCATGTACACATCTGATTCTCAAGAAAGTATCGATGTGACTCTATCAGATATCAACCTGTTACCTGGCAGCTATCAAATCACCATTAATTACTCTTCTAGTAACGGAGATAACACATTTACCTGTAGTTGCGACAACGATTGGAAAGATTTTTGGAAATTGGAAAATGTAGCATTATCCTCTGGAGAGGATCAAAGTCGTGCTATACAGATTTCTTCGGTATTTCCAATGAAGAAAGTAAACCTGTCCATTTCATATAATGGAAATGGATACTTATATTTATCTTCAGTCGAAATTAGCGGGACAAAGACCCTGGCAGTTCAAGCACTCTATTACTGCCTGCTTGTAATTTTACTTACTGTAATCTTCAATTCAATGTGGATTAAACTAGATGAAGCAGGTAAAAGAGCACTCTATATTTTAACATGTGCAACATTTATTTGCTGTTTGCCGCTTTTTGGAATTCTGCTTGGAGTCGGAGATGATCTGGAATATCATCTTTTGCGCATTGATGCACTTGCAGACGGATTCAGAAATGGGCAGTTTCCTGTTCGAATTTCAACATATTGGAACAAGAGGTATGGCTATGCTTCTTCAATATTTTATAATGACCTATTTTTAACATTTCCAGCCTTATTAAGATTACTTGGCATATCCGTTCAAAGTGCGTATAAGCAATATGTTATTGCTTGCAATTTGGCAACTGTCTGTGTCGCATGGTATTCCTTTAGAAAAGTATTTAGCAGGAGAGCGTCACTTATCGGAACATTAGTATACTTGTTTCAGCCGTATAGACTCTCATGTCTTTATAAACGGGCAGCAGTAGGAGAGTACACGGCAATGATCTTCTTTCCGCTAATTTTCTGGGGACTATATCATATTTATTCGGCTGAACCTGCTCCTAATGAGGTTAAAGGATTTAAAAGAATTGTTTACAATATTAAAATATTAGTTCCTGCAATTCTTGGGTATAGCGGCATTATTTCGTCTCATGTAATAAGTTCATTCCTTGTTGGAGTGATTACGGTCATACTCTGCATTGTGCTACTCAATAAAACACTTCATCCGAGAATATTATTTAGGCTATTAGCTGTTGTGTGCATGGTATTCCTTGTTAACGCATGGTACATTGTTCCTATGGCAGACTCTATGCGCGGTGGGATTAGTGCCAATAATGTCGCCGCTATTCGCCATATCCAAAAGCATGGAACATACGCATATCAGCTATTCGATATTTTTCCTAATGGTGATGGGCAAAGTTATACTGCACAAGATGAAATAAGCCCTGCCCAGTCAGAAAATCATGATATGTCATATTCTGCAGGCGTCGAAATTGCTGGGATAATAATTTGGCTGTATTACATTTCTACACATAAAGCTAATAAGAGCAGGATCTTGAAAATTGGAAATATTAGTGGAGCCATATGCACATTATGCTTGTTTATGACAACAGTATGGTTCCCCTGGGACTTTCTGACACGCACCTTTTCTATAACGGCGAAAATATTCGGAAATATTCAATATCCGTGGAGAATGCTAGGAATCACTGCAATACTTTCTTCAATTAATATCATGTGCCTAATACATGAGACAAACTCGTGTCCTAAATGCAAAACCCACTACGTTGGAATAGTGATATCGGCCGTTCTTTCTTCAATGACATTGGTATCGGCAATGTATTTTATGCACAGTTATGAAGTTACTGCAAATTGGAAAGATTATACAGGCGATACCACTGTAGTCACAACACACCTGCAAGAGGCAGAATATTTGCCGGATAATACAAAAGTTGAAATGTTTGATAATCCGAACCCAACCACTTCCACGAGTGTATCATTATCCGATTTTCATCGACAAGGCGATGAGATTATTTTAACGATAGACAGCACAGAGGGAGATGATTCTTATATTGATGTTCCGTTCTTGTACTATCCGGGTTATGTTGCAAGATATCAAACATCAGGGCAGATGTTAAATACTGTCAAAGCCCCCGATAACAGAGTCAGAGTGGTTATTCCGTCTGGATACACTGGAATGATCACCGTTAAATATAGAGAGAGAATGCTCTGGAGAGTGGCAGATTTTATTACAGTAATCAGCACCTTGGGCATTATCATGATCGTATTCACGAGAAATGCTATTGATAGCAAAAGACTATCTGCCTGATTGCGGCTGCTTGCCATAAAAGACTGAATACGGAATGGTATTCAGCCTTTTGCAAGGAGGTTAATGTCGATATCCGTAAGAGGAACGTAAGTAAGATGCGCATAACTATTGAACATGATCGACGATACAGACGGAACGCCACGATTAATTTTATTAGCCATTTACCAATCGTATGTGCCGTAATTTTCTGTATGCTTCCCAATTTTTCATCTGGCATTCCATATGCATCAGATGAGCCTTTCCATTTAGCGAGAATTATGTCATTGGCAGATGCACTGAGAGAGGGCATATTTCCCGTAAAGGTTCATCCGAATTTATGCTATGGTCTCGGATATGGAGTGGGTTTTTTTTACGATAATGCACTGATCTACTTTCCTGCGGTTCTGATCCTGGCCGGAGTGACGTTAGAGAATGCCTATAAAATATTTATATTAGGCGTATTTATTGCGATTGCCGCTTCAATGTATTATTCGTGCAAAAGGCTTACGAACAATACCGTGATAGCATCATTCGCTGCCGCCATGTATCTTCTTTCCAATAGGATTGTCGGACAATTATATGTCGATTTTACGATAGGAAATTTATGCGGTGCAATCTTTCTTCCACTTGCGATAGCAGGTATTGATATTTGGGTTAAAGAAAAGAAGAGCCGGGGAATGTTTATTGCAGGGTTCACCGGCCTTTTGTATACGCACGCAATTACGACTTTACTGGCTTTTAGCGTCTGTTTGTTGATAGCAATTGTAAATATCCGTACGATTGTTAGAGAGAAAAAGATATTTATTGGTCTTGTTTTGGCTTCTGTTTTTGTATTTCTTCTTTCAATGGCATACTGGTTGCCTATGTGGCAGCAGTTCCATGCGCAAACATATAAATCAGCGGCACCATGGACAACAGAGGAACAGAATGTCGTATCAATTTCGGGCCTGATCACGGATACAAGGGGTATCGGAATTCTTATGGTTCTTACCTTATTTATCAGCATTGTATTTGCAATAATTATCCATTCAAGAGTCAGGACGACGTGGAATGAAAGAGGAAAGGAGATACTCACTTTTCTTTTGCTGGGTGCATTGTACATGGTGATACCTTGTATTCATGTATTTTGGCATTTGGTAAATATTAGATTTACGTTGATTCAGTTTCCGGCAAGGCTGTTTATGCCAGCTTCTGTATTGGTTACATTTGTATTTGCAATAGAGTTAACAATGATTACAAGCGGAAGCTCTGAAGCAAAAGCAAGTAAAGGCGCTATAGGCATTTGCACGGCATTGTGCTTAATTGGTGCGATCTACATCTGCTTTGCAATATATCCAAATAGTTTTGAAAATGCCGATCGCAAAATCATCGAGGAAGTGGAAGACTATACAATTGCTGGTGCGGGAGCAGGACAGGAATGGCTACCAATTGAAACAAATCTGGACGAATTGAAGAACAATGTAGACAGTGCAATTGCAGAAGACGGAAGCGCTGTCAAAGGAGAAAAGGAAGATCAGAACAGCCGGTATAGCTTTCAGGCGGATTTGAGTCATCAATATTACGACGTGCCATATATTTATTATCGAGGTTATATTGCAACAGACGAGAATGGCAGGGAGTACGAGGTGGATAAGAATCCACAGAATGGTCTCGTGAGAGTGCTGATTCCGGAACAACAGACAGGAAATGAGATAATTACTGTACAATATCATGATACGAAGTATGCTAAATTTGCGTATGGAGTATCATTGATTTCTATGATAACGGGCATTACATATTTATTCTTAAAAAGGCGCAAAGACAACTTACACTTAACAAAGGCGTGAGCCTATGCGTTACCAGATAACTGTAAATGAAACACGACAAAGCATACAAAAGGCACATCGGTTTAGGCATCGCTATCCTTCTATGTATTATTACCATTGCATTATTGTATCCAGTCATTAGAGCTTCTAAATATGCCCGGCCGGTTAATGACGATTATTCCTTCAGCTATCTGACGCATCGGGCGCTTATCGGTCATACCGGCGTCCTTGCTGCAACGCTTCGAGAGGTACAGCAGGTTTATCTTTCCTGGCAGGGAACCTATGCAGCGATTTTTTTGTTCTCACTTCAGCCTGGGATCTTTGGCAGCTATTCGGTGACAACCTGGCTTCTTGTTTTCTCGCTGCTGTTTGGAATTCTGTTTTTCAGCGTTCGTGTCTGGGCACTTGTGAAGGAGCTAAATCGGAGAGGAGAGAACCTGCGCTGCGGCAGCATTGTTGCGGTACTGACTTTTCTCCTTATGATTGAGGGAATGCCAAGCATTCCGGAGGGACTCTACTGGTATAACGGTGCAGTTTACTATACCTTCTTCTTCTCCCTCTCCCTTGTTCTGCTGGGACTGCTGGCCGGCGTTTTTTCCGGAAGGACAAAGCTGCCGGGTAAGATTGCGGCATTTATGCTTGGCATCGTGATCAGCGGGGGAAATTACACCACTGCCTTGGTAACACTGGAACTGGTCTTTCTGGCAGTGGTCTGTTCCATCTGGGAGGGGAAAAGGAAGCCCACGTCTAATGCCCAAGTAAAATTCTGTGGTGAGAAAAGACGAACCGCGGTATTGCTTCTGCTTTTCGCGGTCGAGGGTGCTTGTTTTGTGGTCAGCATGGCAGCACCTGGCAATCAGCAGCGTGCAGATGCAGTGGGTGGATTCTCCGCCATTGCGGCAATCGAAGAGGCCTTTCGGCAGGCGGTGGTTCTGATCCGGCAGTACACAGGCCTGCAGCAGATTTTGTTCGCACTCTGCCTGATTTTGATTTTCCTGTTAATGACCGGCTCTATAAACAGGATGAGACATCCTGTAGGGGTGTTTTTGCTGGGATCTTTGCTCTTGTTTCTGCTCTTTGTCTCAGGTTTGGTACCCCCTATCTATGGTGTGGGGAACATCGGTGCCGGCAGGCAGCAGAACATTTACTATTACACTTACCTCATCCTATTGTCCGCAGAGTGCTGGCTGGTAACCAGCTGCCTCAAAAACCTGATTCGGGAGGAAAAGTGGAAATCGGTACGAAAGCGCTTGCTTCTTGTGGATTCGCTGCTGCTTGCGGCTGCCGCACTCATTACAGCTATGAGGTTTGATTTCAGCCTGACAACTTCTGGGCAGGCTTCGGCAGCGCTGCGGGATGGCTCTCTGGAGACATATGCGGCGGCCTATGATACCATGTCGGAACAGCTGGAACAGACGCAGGGGAGCGGAGCGGATGTTGTTGTGGATTCTATTACGTCCACTCCGGTGATTTTTGAAGGCCTGCAGTTGGAAGATGAACCAGATGGGTGGGTCAACGTGGCGATGGCGCGCTACTACGGACTTGGATCCATCCGGACAAGTGAACTTGTGAAGTGAATTGTGTGCGTGTTCCTTGGAAAGGTCACGCTGTACGAGACGGAGGAAAAATCAGATGAACAATGAGAAGGACTACATGATCCGCGCTGTTGCGGCGGATGAGCAGATCAGAGCATTTGCCGTGACGTCCAGAAACCTTGTGGAAGAGGCGCGGAAGGCACATGGTACGTCGCAGGTGGCCACGGCGGCACTGGGGAGAACACTCTCCGGTGCTTTGATGATGACAAGCCTCTTAAAAAACCCGGATGACCTTATCACACTGCAGTACGACTGCGATGGCCCAATCGGTGGGATCACCGTCACCGCAAATAACCGCGGTGAGGTAAAGGGATACGTGAAGAACGGAGATGTCGTTCTGCCGCCCAAGGCAAACGGCCACCTGGATGTAGGGCAGGCAGTGGGAAAGGGTACCCTGACGGTGATCCGGGATCTGGATCTCAAGAACACCTACAACGGTCAGGTTGCCATCTACAATGGGGAGATCGCAGAGGATCTCACCCACTACTATGCAGAGTCTGAGCAGGTTCCAACCACTATAGGCCTGGGTGTCCTGACGGATCACACGGACGGACACGTGAAGGAAGCCGGCGGCTTTCTGGTACAGCTGATGCCCTTTGCAACCGATGAGGTGATCAGCCGCATCGAGGAGAACATGAAGCATGTTCAGGATGTCACAGTTATGCTCAGTGAGGGGATGACACCGGAGGACATGTTGAAGAAAGTTCTGGACGGGCTGGATGTGTCCGTGACAGAAACCATCCCGGTGCG
>Ga0256406_1004911_pt1 | contig 14780 bp, 14 predicted proteins | sample RumenRJG_03DNA_FD_185986 | JGI IMG/M metagenome (GOLD analysis project Ga0256406, IMG submission 185986) | Bovine rumen microbial communities from Lethbridge, Alberta, Canada - RJG_03 | ecosystem: Host-associated > Mammals > Digestive system > Stomach > Rumen | place: Canada: Alberta | collected... | reverse complement strand
CGACCCCAAGATACTGGGGAAAGCTAAGCCGTATATGGGCCCGGGGACGAGAGAAGCGCTCCACTCCATGGCGTGGTGGCTGAACATCGACGCCTAGCTTCAGGACCATCAAGGCCGTTCTCTTCCCAAAGAGATCAGCAGCGCCTTTGGAAGGATCCTCTGCCCGCAGCGAATCGATCCTAGAAAAAGGCAACGGCTTCGCCCGTTTCCAGGTTCCCTAAGTCAACTTATATCGTTCGTCCGCTTAGTTTGATATGTCTACCATCCTTTCGTTTCTTCGATTCTATCGGACTTTTAGAGACACCACCGTCTCGACATGCGGAGTCATCGGGAACATATCAAAAGGCTGAACGATATTGATGGAATAAGAGGGAGATAAGAAAGCGACGTCCCTGGCTAACGTAGAAGGCTCGCAGGAAACATAAACGATCCGAGAGGGCTTCATCTTCAAAACGGCCTTAAGAAACCTCTCATCGCTTCCCTTACGCGGGGGATCCATGAACAAAACATCGATGGGGCTATGATTTTCCGCCATCTTGGTTAAGAAGGAAGAGGCGTCGTCGCAGTACATCCGGAAGTTATCGATGCCGTTCCGTTTGGCGTTTAAAATCCCGTCTTTCACCGCCGCAGGGACGAGCTCCACCGAAATCACCTGCTTGACTCCCCTTTTCGCGGCAATTAGCCCAATCGTCCCAATGCCTGAATAGGCGTCGAAGGCCACGTCGCTGGGCTGAAGCTTCGCCGCATCCATCGCGTAGGAGTAAAGCTTCTCCGTGGTGACGGGATTGGTCTGATAGAAGGACTTCGGCGAGATGCGGAAGCGTAGCCCGCATAAAGAGTCCTCAATGAACCCTTTGCCATAGAGCACCCTCTCCTTTTCGCCAAGAATCACGTTCGTGGAACGAGAATTGATGTTCTGCACAACCGTCGTGATTTCGGGGCAGGCCTTAACGAGGGCAGAGACAAAGTTGCCCCGACTACGGAAGGAGTCGACCGCCGTAACGAGGACGACCATGATTTGCTTTTCGTAGTAAGAGGTACGGATCAACACGTGACGGAGAACGCCGAAACGCTCATCCTCGCGGTAGGGCTCGATCTTCATCGATTTGCAGAGGGTTTTGATGGTGCTCAGGATATGCTCCGCCCGTTCGTCTTCGATGTAGCACTTCTCCACGGGGACGATGACGTGGGTCGAGGATTTGTAGAAGCCACAGTAAACGTTGCCTTTGGCGTCCTTCCCAAAAGGCATCTGGATCTTATTCCGGTAGAAGTAGGGGTTATCCATCCCCACGCAGGGCTTCACCTCCACGTTGAGGTGGCCAAGGCGGCGGAAGCACTCCGCCACCTTCTTGCTCTTATAAAGCAGTTGGGCGGGGTAGGAGAGTTGCTGGAAGCTGCATCCCCCACAGGCATGGCATATCTTGCAACGCGGCTCGATGCGGTCCTCGGAGGGCTTCGTTAGCTTCACTAACCTTCCATAAAGCGCGCCCGCCCGCGCATAGGAAATCTCCACTTCGCCCTCTTCGCCAGGGAACATCCCCTCGACGAAGACGACGTCCTTCCCTTCTTTCACCACGCCTAAACCGTCGTGCGACAAATCGGTGCACTTGCCTAAGAATCGCTTTTGGGGACGCGCTTTTTGGCTCGGCTCTTTCATGGCTTAGACGAATCTATTCTTCTTTAAGCGGCAGCCTTCTCTTTCGGCGCGGCCATCAAAGAGGCGATATGCTCGACCTCTTTCGCCACGTCGAGGCGCGGGAATAGCTGCTCACCCTTCTTGGCTTGTAGCCCACCCAAAATCCCGAACTTCTTGATGGAGTCATAGCTACGAAGTTCTTCGGGGATGCCGAGCTGGTCGAAGATTTTGGGGGCTTTCTCCACCAGGATCGGGCTCATCAGCATGCCGGCGATGTAGATGACGTTGGCTAAATGATAAAGGCAAGAATCCAGCTCTTTCTTCTTGGAGGGATCTTTGGCTAAAGACCAAGGCTCGCTATCTTGGATGTACTTATTGGCCTTGGACACCAAATCCATGACCTCTTGGTAGGCTTCGGTGACTTTGAGGTCATCGTTTAGGGCTTCGTAGGCCACGATGGCTTTCTCGGCCGCCGCGCGGAGCTCGGCATCCCTCTGGGTGACTTCCCCTTCGTAGGCGGGGATGACGCCGCCGGTGTATTTTTCCAGCATCGACACCGAACGGTTCAGCAGGTTGCCTAAGTTGTTGGCCAAATCCATGTTCAGGCGGTCGACGAACTGTTCGGGGGTGAACTGGCCGTTTTGCCCAAAGGTGATTTCGCTCACGAGGTAATAACGGACCGCGTCGACGCCGTAACGTTCAATCAGGGGGTAGGCCGAGATGGCGTTCCCGCGGGATTTGGACATCTTGCCGTCTTTCATCATCAAAAGCCCATGCACGAAGATGCGGTTGGGCTCTCTTAGGTTCAACGCCTTCAAGAACATCGGCCAATAGATCGCGTGGAAGCGGGTGATGTCGGCGCCGATGACGTGGACGATTTCGGTGTTGGGGTCATTCCAGAAGTATTGGAACTTGGAATCGTCCTTCTGGAGATAACCGAGCGCGGTGATGTAGTTGGTCAAGGCGTCCAGCCAGACGTAAACCACGTGGCCGGGGTTTTCCCGCACAGGGATGCCCCAGTCAAAGGAGGTGCGGGAGACGCATAGATCGTTGAGGCCTGGCTTGATGAAGTTATTGACCATCTCGGCCTTGCGTCCCACGGGGGTGATGAAGTTGGGATGTTCGTCGTAGAACTTCAATAAGTCATCCACGTACTTGCCGCATTTGAAGAAATAGGCGGGCTCGCTTTTCTTCTCCACGGGCCGGCCACATTCGGGGCAGAGGTGGTCGGGGCCGACTTGGGTCTCGGTCCAATACGACTCTTCGTGGACGCAGTACCAGCCTTCGTAAGAACCAAGGTAGATGTCGTCGTGGTTCAAGAAAGTGGTGAAGATCTTCTGCACGGTCTCCACGTGGCGGGGATCCGTCGTGCGGATGAAGTCGTCGTTGGAGATCTTCATCGCCTGCCAAAGCGAGGTGAAGCGGGATACGGTTTCGTCCACGAACTCTTGGGGGGTAACGCCTTTGGCTTTGGCGTTATCCTCAATCTTCTCGCCATGCTCGTCGGTTCCCGTTAGGAAAAAGACATCGTAGCCCCGCATCCTCTTGCCGCGGGCGATCACGTCGCAGAGAGTGGTGCAATAAGCGTGCCCAAGGTGCGGGGATGCGCTGGGATAGTAAATCGGGGTGGAGATGTAAAACTTCTTTTTGTTTTCCGTCATACGTGGGGCCTCCTACAAATGAGTAAAAAATAAGCCGCGTCTGCTTTCGACGCGGCTATTCTAGCACCTCAGACGCTTACTTGCTGGTGGGCTGCTGGGCTTTGGCAAGTTTGCGATTGAACTTGTCGATGCGGCCATCGGCGCGGACTTGGCGCTGCTTACCCGTGTAGAAGGGGTGGCAGTTGGAGCAGGTATCGACCTTGATTTCGTCAAGGGTGGACCCCGTCTCGAAGGTGGCGCCGCAGCTGGTGCAGGTCACGATGCAGTGGTGGTAAGCCGGATGGATTCCTTTTTTCATGTTTTCAACTCCTTTCGCCGTGCGGGCAAAGCTTCGCACAGAGAGCGGTTCTTATCCTATTCGTTTCGCGCCTTCTTCGCAAGGAAATTTCACTTCGCCTTTTCTTCGCTCGCCGTCTTTAGTTCCACGAGGTTGCCTGGCCTGACGAGCATGGCTCCGGGATAGGTGACTTTCATCGCCTGCTTCATGTCGAAGAGGAGGCCGACGTGGCTATGGATGGGGATGAAGTGGCGCGCGTGCACGATTTCGGCGCATTCGCTGGCCTCCGCGGGCCCCATGTTGAATTCCCCGTCGATCGGCATTAAGGCACAGTCGATTCCCACCTTGCCGATTTCCTCCATCTCGGGAATCTTCGAGGTGTCGCCTGAGAAATAGATGGTGACCCCATCGGTTTGGATGAGGAAGCCCACGCATTCGTTACGGTTGTGGTTCTTGTTGTAGGCGGGCACGGCCTGGATGTGGTAGCCAAAATAGTCGAAAGAGAAGTAATGGCCGTTAATGAGGGCCTGGTCATGACGGATGATGATCGTCCTCTCATCCATCGGGACGAGGGTGATGTCGTTATGATCGTAATGCTCATGGGTGATGAGGACCAGATTGGCCGTCTTGGTGTATCCCTCCCCGGCGAAGGGGTCGAGGTAGAGGATCTTCCCCGCCTTGTTTTCGATGCGGCACGAGGCGTGCCCTTGATAAAGAAGCTTAGCCATGGATTTCTTCCTCCTTTTTCTCTCCACGATAATACTCCGCCCAAGCGGGGCTCCAATATTCGGTGGGAAGGTAAAGCACCTCTTTGCTGATGGAACGATTCGCCAACAAGAGGTTGAGCTCAAGGTGAAAGACGGGGACGGTGTTCTCCCGCGCGTAAATAATGGATAGGTAAACGAGTTTCCCTTCCGTAAGGGAGGCGGGTAACTCCACGTAAGAGCATTCGGCGAGGTTATCCTCCACGTAGAAGGAGAGGCGTTTATCTGCCCGCTTCTTGTGCTTCTCTTTGGAGAAAGAGAGCAACCGGGAGGCGCATTCTTTCAGGAATAAGGGATCCTTTTGGATTTCCGAAGAAGGGGAGAAGAGGACCCAGGTGGGGTGGTGTTCTTTGCTATCCTCGATGCTCGCGTAGTATTCGCGGAAGGCGTAGCCATAGCAAACCGAGGCGTTGCGGATCAACTTTCCCCGTTTCGCATAGGCAAGCGTGAATCGTCCTAGTATCTTCCCGGAGTAGTGGTCTTGGTCAGCGATGTGGCGAACCTCTTTCTTCGTCAAAATGAGCTTGGAGGCGGACCAAGTTTGGTTTAGGTGATCCAGTTCTTTGGCAAAATCCATCGTTCTTTTATTTTACCTAAAAAGAAAAGTAGGTCTGCCTATTTTTTCTACGGGTGCTAATATCGCCCTTGCCAAGGAGGAAAAAGGATGATTTCGAAAAACCTTGCCCTGCAAGTGCTGAACCTGGCCTTATCCACCGGGGGAGACTATGCCGAAATATACGTCGAGAAGACCACCGCCTCCTCCATCGTCTTGGAGAACGGCGAGGTGGATTCGTGCGGCAAAAACGTGAGCTTGGGCGTCGGCTTAAGGATCCTAAACGGGGTCCGTTCGGTTTACGGATATACGGCAGACGTAAGCAAAAAGGGGCTTTTCTCCCTCGCCAAGGAACTATCCGCGGCCTATCAGGGGGAAAGGAAGATCGCCGTCTCTTCGATCCATAAGGAGAGGACGCCGGTCGTGAACCGCATCTCCCGTTCTTATGCCGAAGTGACGCCCGAAGAAGAGATCGCGATGCTGAAGGAATGCTATGCCGCCACCCACGCGGTGGATCCCCGCATCGTGAGGATACAAGACATCTTCTCCTCCTCGAGCAAAGAGATCGAAATCTTTTCGGCGGAGGGCGAGGTTGCTAAGCAGATCCATAACGCGGAAGAGCGCGGCCGCCTCATCATGATCGCCGTCGCGCGGGGAGAAGACGGCGACATCGAAACCGCCTTCGCGGGCCCAGGAACCGCGGGAGACTATTCGTTCTTCGAGAATCTAGATTACAAAGAAAGGGCAAGAAAGGTGGGGGAGAATGCGATTCTTCTTCTCTCGGCCAAAGAATGCCCCTCGGGCAGGTTCCCGGTGGTCATCGCCAACGGCTGGGGAGGCGTGCTGTTCCACGAATCCTGCGGGCACGCCCTCGAGGCTTCCGCGACGAGCAAGCACCTCTCCGTCTTCAGCGACTGCATTGGCAAGCAAATCGCCTCTCCTTTGGTCAGCGCCTATGACGATGGGACCATCCCCAACGCCTGGGGTTCCAACAACGTCAATAGCGAAGGCCGCCCCACCCAGAAGAACATGCTGATCAAAGACGGCATCTGCGTCGGCTATATGGTCGATAAGCTAAACGGCCGTCGGCTGGGCATGGAAGCAAACGGGACAAGCCGAAGGCAAAACTACACCTACGAGCCGACTTCCCGCATGAGCAATACGTACATCGCCGCGGGGAAAGATAACCCCGAAGACATCATCAAAGACACGAAGCTCGGGATATACGTCGCCGATTTCGGCGGGGGTTCGGTTGAGCCCGCGACCGGGGAATTCAACTTCTCGGCCAGCATGGCTTATGTGATCCGCGACGGCAAAATCGCGGAGCCCTTGAAGGGGTGCACCCTAATCGGCACGGGCAAGGAAGTGCTCATGAACATCGACCGCGTGGGGAATGACGTTGCTTTGGGCCAAGGCATGTGCGGTGCCGCCAGCGGATCAATCCCCGTCAACGTGGGCCAGCCGACCATCCGCGTGAAGGAAATCTCCGTCGGCGGGCGAGGAGGAAAACTAGAATGAACTTCCAGAAGTTTTTCGATTTGGCGAAGGAAAATGGCATCCAAGAAAGCCAAATCCAATACACGGAGAACAAGGGGCTTAGCTTCTCCTTGTTCCATCATGAGCTCGACTCCTACAAGGTAAAGGAGAATAGAAGCGTCGTCGCCTGCGGCACCTATCAAGGCCGTTTCGGCTCAGGGAGGACGAACCAACTGGGCAAAGACACCTTCCCCTATCTTGTGGGGCAAATCAAGGAAGGGGCGACGTTAGTCGAGGCCCCAGGAGCCACGGATATCTTTAGGGGCTCGGAGAGGTACCACAAGAAGAACGTATTTAACCCCGAACTTGCCCAAATCCCGGTGGAGAAGAAGATCGCCCTCCTCCACGAAATCGAGGATAAGGCCTACGCCTACGATCCCCGCGTGAAGGAAGTCATGGGCGTCTCTTATAGCGAGTCCACCTCCGAAAGCGGCTTCTTCAACTCCTTTGGCTTGAAGCTAAGGCAGAAGTCGAACTACTGCTTCCTCGCCCTCTACGTGGAAGCCAAGCAAGGCGAAGAAACGAAGACGTTCGGCTCCTTTTACATGGGGAACGACTTCAACGAAATCGATCCCGACGCCTTGGTGAAGGAGGCGGTGGAGGGCGCCTTAAAGAAGTTCGGCGGCGAAAGCTGCCCTTCGGGGAAGTATCCGACGGTGCTGGACCGTTCCGTGTTCGCCGACCTCCTCTCCTACTTCATGGACGCGGCCATCGCCGACGAGGTGCAGCGCGGCTCCTCCTTCTTAAAGGGGCTAGCAGGCAAACGGGTCGCCTCTTCGAAGGTGAGCATCGACGAACGGCCCCTAGACAAAACCGTCTTCTTCTCCTACTTCGATGATGAAGGGGTGGCCTCTTCCAACCGTAAGGTCATCAAAAACGGCATCCTCCAGACGTATTTCTATAACAACGAGACGGCGAAGAAAGATGGGGTCGCCTCCACCGGGAACGCCGTCTGGGATGGTGGGAAAATCGGCACGGGCATCGGCCTCCTCCGCGTGAAGGCGGGGAAGAAGAGCTTCGAAGAGATGATCGCGCCGATCCAAAAGGGCGTATACATCACGGAAATCGCCGGGCTTGGCACGGGGATGAACGAAGAAAGCGGGAACTTCTCTTGCCAGGCGGAAGGCTATGAGATTAAAGACGGCAAACTGGCTAAGCCGTTAAACCTCATCGTCCTCTCGGGCAATCTGCTCTCCTTGATGAAGGGAATTAAGGAGTTAGATAACGCGGTTCGGCTATCCCCCGATGGGGTCATCTGCCCCAACGTCTACGTGAAGTCCCTCTCCATCGGAGGGAAGTGATTCTTCTTCCTTTTTAAGGGGTGGCCAAAAGCCGCCTCTTTTTTTCAACAAAGGGATAGAAGAAAGCGAAAAACGGGCTTATCTTGGAAGGGCCTTTATGGGAGGGAATTCTATGAAAACCGTATCGCGTGTCTTCTACATCATCGCTATCATCACGGGCATTATCCTGCTCATCAGCTACGTCAGCGGGGGCATCGTCGCGTTAGTCAACCCGAAGGCGCTTACGAACATCCCCGAGTCCGTCAACCGGCTGACGTTATCAATCTCCTTCTTTATCCTCGCCTTCTTCTGCCTTTTGGGCATCATGAACTGCACCGCGGCGATGAGAAGACGCAACATCTTCAACAACGTCCTCTCCATCATCTTCGGGGTGCTCAGCACCAACATCGTCTTGCTGTTGGCTGGAATCTTTGGCTGCCTCGGCTGCCGTCGTTAAGCCTTAAGATAATTCGGTAAACTGACTCGGATCGAAGATATCCCCCGCAAAAGAGGGATATTTTTCTCCTTGCTCGTAGGTGGTTTCGGTCGTGGTCTTGGACCAGTTGCCTTTGACCCCACCGGCATAAAGCTCGTAGTCAAAGACGTCGGTGCTTTTAGAGATGACGCCTTCCGAAACGATAAGCGTGTACTCATGGCCATAATAAACGGCGGGGATCGTCGACCCCGAAGCCGTGTACTGCGTGATCGAATAAGAGAAGGTATACTCGCCGTCTTCTTCGATTTTCGCTTCCCCGAAATCGTATTTCATGAGGAAGCGGTCGTCGTCGAGGTGGCTTTGTAGGAAAAGGATGTTCTCCTGATTGGTGAAGGCGAAGGCGATGTTTAGGGTCGCCTCTTCTTGGGCGGGGTCATAGTCGGCCACCTGCTTCACCTTCTCTCCGTCTTGATAAGAGGTGAGGAGGTAGAAAGACTTCTCATCGTGGTAGGTCTGAGAGACGTAAGAGGAGGCCGAAGAAGCGCCGACTTGATACGTCCCCTTCCGTTCCAAAAGGGCATCGGGGGTTCCTTCGTGGACGTAACGGGCGATGTGGAAATTATCGAGGCTCGTGATCGTCATGGGTTCCCCATCCGTCAAATAGCTACGGCTCGTCTCCATCTTCACGGAGGCGGCGATGGGGAAGCCGCCGACGGCATTAACCTCCTCCGCGAAGGAAGAAAGCTCTTCTTTCGGGGAAGAAGAGGCGGGGATGCTACTCCCCTTTGCCCCATGCGAAGAGGCGCAGGAAGCCAAAAGAAGGGTTAAGGCGAGGAAAAGCGATTTCTTCATTTCAGCTCACCAAAGAGAAGGAGAACGACTTATAGGTGGTGGAGCTTTCGCAGTCGATCTTCGACCCATCCGAAGAGAGGACGCCCGAATCGAAGACGTTGGTCGCGAGCTGCTTATTATCGACTTCGTCTTCATCAAAGACGAAGGTAAGCGAACTGCCCGAAAGCGTGTAGGTGAAATCGATGGAGACGGTTTCGTTCGAGAAGGTGCAAACCAGGGTGCCGGCCTCCTTGCTGTTAAAGGTCATATCCTCGGTGTAGGAGCCATAAAGGGAATTGGTGTAGCGGAACGTCTTCCCGACGATGAGGTCATAGCCAGAATCGCCGCTGATGTCGTCCTCAATCTTGAAGGTGTAAGTCACCGTGACGTTGGAATCGACGGTAGAGGTGAACGTCACCTTCACGGTCCCGGCCTTTAAGGCCGTCAGTTCGGCGTTATAGGAGGCCTCGCCGGCTTTGACGATGGAGACGCTCATCAAGGTGGGGTCATCCACCGAGGCGGTGAATTCCTGGGAGGCTTGGCTCGGGGTGATGTTGACGTTGCAAACGTAGGTGTGCCCCGTCTTAAGCTGATCGTAGGTGTAGGTCTTGGAGTCGCTCTTATCGCTGAGAAGGCTGCCCGCGGAGATGGCTTCGGGAAGCGTCACCCCGACGGCGACGTCGATCGAAATCGTCTTTTGCTTCCACACCTTGGTGCTCAGATCGAGGCCAAAGTAGGAGAAGGTTAGCTTCGTCGTGCCGGTGCTCATGATCTCAAAGTAGCCGTCATCGGTCTTTTGCACGACGGTCGGGTCGCTGGAGGCATCGCGGGACAACACGTTTTCGTTGATCCCCATCGCAAGGGAGGGGGTATAGGCCTTGGGTTTGGCGAAGAGGTAATGGGCCGCCACCGTGACGCCTTTGGGGTCGACTTCCTTCCGTTCGGCGTCGAGCAAGGCGACCTCGGTGATGTCCTGGAGGAAGTAGTTATAGGGGATCAGACGGTCGCCGACGTTGTTCTCCCCCTTCGTCCCGTAGGTGGCGGTGCCGGAGACCTCATAAACTTCATCCGAGGTATCCGTGCTATCGCTTTTGTTGATGATGTGCGTCTCAAAGGAGACGGAGAAGGAGAGCAGTTTGCTCTCTTCTTCATCGACCGTGAAGGAGACGTCTTGGATGTAGTAGTAATCGTTTTCCCCGTCGGTTACGCCGTAGGAGACGCCGACGGCATAAAGATAGGTGCCGTCCTGTTTCTGGCTCTTTTTGAAGGAATCCTTCCCCGTCTGGGAGACGTAGGCGCTTCCAGCGAGGTTGACGCTGATCCACTGGGCTAACGTCTCGGTTAACTTGTAGGAACTATGGTAGGCGATGTTGTCTTTGAGGATGAACTCGCCATCGCTTAAGCCATACGTGGCCGCTTGGTTGGAATAGTCGAAGATGAAGGTGCGGTCCGCGCCATCTTGGTAGTTGGCGTTCGTCAAAGAGTCGTCTTTGTAGTCGATCGCATGGTAAAGCATGGAGAAGTCTTGGTTGTTCCCCGAGCTGACCTCGATGCGGTCGGTTCTCGTTTCCGTGGCTTCTTTCAAGGCGGTGCTGGTAACGGTGCCATCTCCCAGAGTTTTGCTGAGGGTGCCCGTGCCGACGCTGGAAGAGTCGGAGAAGAGGGTGAGCTCCTTATCTAACGTGGTAACGGAGCTGCTCGAGTCATGCTTTTCGCTGTTGTTGTCCCGCTTTTCGTGGTACGTCTCCGCCGAAGCGGTTCCTTCGTTACGGGCCAAACTCTCCAAAAGGCTGATCGCGCCGGAGAAGGTGAGGGTGTCTCCCTCTTGGTTCCCGGAACTATTCCCACTTTCGGAGGCGTTCGCATTTCCGCCAGAAGAGCTTCCTCTCTGCGAGTTGTTGCTTCTGCCGCAAGAAGCCAAAAGGGCGGCGCTAAGCAATAAAGCGAGGTAGGTGGTGCGTTTTCTTTTCATAGAACATAGCCTCCGAAACTTCTCTTTCTGAAGAAAAGAGAATCGATTGATTATAAAGGAAAACAAATCTTTGAATAGACCACCCCTTCGCCCCGAGACGAAAAAAGCCCTGTGCTAGGCGGGGCTAAGTCTTCTTTGCCTTATTTTTGAGCGTTCTTCTTTTTGCTGGGTTTGCTACTAACGAAGTCGAAGACGGGTTCCTTTAACGTCCAGGAAGGATGAAGATTCTTAATTCTCTCCAAAGAGAGGCGGTAGAGCTTCATCTCGCACTTCCGGCGTCCTTCGGGCTCCTTCTTCATGATTTTGGGGGCCTTCTCCAACGCGTAATCGACTTCGGTCGGGCTATTTTCGATGATGCCCGTGATGAGGAGGTAACTACGGAGAGAGGGGCCATCCGTCAACGTGGCGATATAGTTCCTGTCTTTGTTTTCGATGTTCTCGTAATAAGCCGATCCAACTTCGCGCTTGGAGGTGAGGAGGACCAAGGAGAGCTTCATCGCCATCGCCTCGTTCCGGGTGGAGCCGGAGATGTGTTCGGGGGTGTCCAAGGTTTTCTGCACCGTCAAGATGGCTTGGCCATACTTTTCCTGCGCGATTTGGGCATAGGCCTTATCGAGGTTAAGCTCGGCCGTATAGTCCGTCACGTCGTCGTAAACCGGGAAATCCTCCAGGGGCATGCCCCTCTCTTCGCGGTAACGATTCTCCAGCATTTGGTTGTAGGCCTGACGGTTCACGGGCTTGCTAAGAAGCACCATGCGGTAGCCATCGGTTTCGCTGTCGAGGCGGGCGGGGAAGTAGTTGTAGAGGTAAATCATGCCGCCGACGGCCATCACGATGACCGAGGCGATATGGAGCCAGACCATGTTGCTGTTGGGGTTATCGGCGTTGTTGACGAAGCGGTTCGAGACGGCGATCAAGATGACCCCGACGATGACTTCGACTAAGAAGAAAAGAAGGGGGAGGATGGTGACCGCGGAAGGGGTGCTGGCGTCTTTATCGAGGGGGCGCATCTCCGTTTCTCCGGTTAAGCCATTGAAGTTCTCGACCGTGAAGCGGCGCTTATTCTTCTTATCCTTCTTGAAGCCAACGCCTAAGACCAGCCACTTGTACACCTCATAACGGCCAGCCGCCGCCCCGACGGCATGGCCCACCTCAATGAGGAGGGAGTTTAGAACCACCGCGACCACGAGGGAAAGGATCACGGTGAGTATCTTCATCGAGCTGTTCCAAGATACCAAGAGGGGACGGATTACTAAAATGCCAACCAAAATCGCGATGGCGAGCATGCCAACGTAAACGATAAAGGTAGCGAAGTCATTCCTCTTCATTAAAAATGCGCTCCTTAGTCAAGAAGGGATCGATAGATTTGCTCTACGTCCTTCTTCTCCAGTGATTGGGGGGAAAGGCCAATCACACGTGTTCCATTCCCCGTGGCCAGAGAGACTAAGTGAGGCAAGTCGTTTTCTTGAATCCCCACTTCTTGAAAAGAGGTGGGCATGCCAATCCGATGGAAAAATTCCTTCATGGATTGTACGCCTATTATAGCGGTTTCCCGCTTATTGGCACCTATTTTGTTCGGGAAGCACACTTTCGTGAGCATTGCGAACTTATCGACGGCTTTATCTAGGACGTGCATGGCCCAAGCCGGATAGATTAAAGCAACTCCCGCCCCATGGGTGACGTCGGGCCGATAACCCGATACGGCGTGCTCCAAAGGATGGACCGAGAAGGGGCACTTCTTGCCTAGCCCAGTTAAGCTATTATGGGATAAGGAGGAGTTAAGCATGAGCTCTGCCCTGGCTTGGTAATCGTTAGGATTGGCCAAAGCCCTCTCGCCGGCGATCATCGTGTTTTTCACCAGATCCAGCGCCCACGCATCGGAAAGCTGATTGTCGTCGCTCGCCCCGCCGAAATAGCGTTCCAGCGAGTGCATCATGATGTCGGATACGCCGGCCGCGGTTTGATAAGGAGAAACCGTGAAGGTTAATTCGGGGTTCTCTAAGACGAATTCGGGACGGACCAAGTCGTGATTGAAGCCCTGTTTGATGTTCGAGGCGTCCTCCGACATCACGCAGGAATCCGAAAGCTCGCTCCCCGCGGAGGCGATGGTGAGGATGACGCCGACCTTCAAGGCGGAAGTGGGGGTGCTTATCTTGCGGTTAAAGTCAAAGGGGTCGCCTTCATAGGAGAAGGAGACGGCAAGCGATTTGGCGGTGTCGATGACCGAACCGCCACCGACGGCGAGGATCAAGTCCGGAGCAAATTCTCTTACCTGGGGCAAAATGGCACGGACGAAGGAGATTTGGGGGTTAGGGCGAATGCCAGAGAATTCGAGATAAGAGACTCCCGCTTCCTTAAGGCAGGCGATCACTCGGTCATAAAGGCCGCTTTTCTTGATGGAACCCTGCCCATAAAGCAAAACGACTTTGCGGTGGCGGAATTGGCGAAGCGCCTCGGGAAGACGCATCTCTGCCCCATGGCCAAAATAGATTTTCGTGGGGCTTACGAAGGTGAAATCAATCATGTTTCTCCTCCTCGGCGATGGACATTTGGATCACGGCCGGGAGAAGGATCTCCACGGATTGGCTGATGAACTTATCGATCTTTTTCCGGAATTTGGCGGGGGTCATGCTGGGTTCTTTGAAAGAATCGCCGAACTCATCCGAGACCATGCGGGCGAAGCGGCGGGAAGCCGAACGGGCCGAAGCGATCTTTTTGATGCCGTACTGCTTCTTGTTGTCGCTGAAAATCTGGAGGAACTTCATGTGGAACTTATCGTAGAAGAAGCCGTCGGGTAGGTCCTTCGCCGAAGAGGAGAAGGTGGTCATGTAGAAGGGGAAGCTCTTCACCGCGTAATCCAAGAAGGCGCGCATGGCCTCTTCCACGTCCTTGGCCTCATTGAAGCCGGGCACCTGTTCCGTGAGGAGGATGTCGGCGATGAGGTCGTACATGTCGGTGTAGTGATAGTAGAACGTCTGCCGATGGCAACCGCAGCGTTTGCAAAGCACCGTCACCGAAATCTCGTCGATGGGCATGCTTTTCATCAGCTCAATCAGAGTTTCTTTGAATTTTGCTTCGATTTTCATGAGGCGGGATGGCCGTTATCGGCGTTCGTGTATAAAAATAACCCAGAAACAGGTCAAAAAAATGATATCACAAAATAAGCCTGTCATCGAGAAAAGAATAAATTTTCTATACAAAGTAAAATTCTACCGAACCCCACGGAAGAATTTGAGAAGAATGTCTTGGCAAGAGGAGGAGAGCACCCCCCGACTAACGAGGGGATCGGAGTCTTTTTTAAAGTATTCGAAGGCGTTGAAACAGCCGACGACAGCTCCCCGTTGGGGATCATCTGCCCCGAAGACGAGGCGGGACAACCGGCTTTGGAGGATCGCCCCGGCGCACATCAAGCAAGGTTCCAAGGTGACGTAAAGGGTGCATCCCGTTAAATCCCAACGATTTAAAACGCGTTCCCCTTCGCGGATCGCTTCGATCTCCGCGTGGGAAGAAACGTCCTTCTTCTCTTCCTTTTGATTGTGCCCGCGCGCGATGATCTTCCCCTCGTAAACCAAAACGGCCCCCACGGGGACTTCTCCTGCTTCGAAAGCGAGCTCCGCTTCACGAAGGGCTTCTTTCATGTAGAACTCGTCGCTTTGATCCATCATCAAGAAAACCATCGCACAGAGAATGCAGACTTAAGGCTGCTTGGTTCCCCACCTGACCTGGTTCGTAAGCCTTCCCTCGCGATGGCAATGGCATTATAGCATGAAAAAGGAGGCGGCAAAAAAGCACCTAGACTTTATAATCGAATCATGAAAAGACCTCCTTACCTCC
>Ga0256406_1004909_pt1 | contig 14781 bp, 13 predicted proteins | sample RumenRJG_03DNA_FD_185986 | JGI IMG/M metagenome (GOLD analysis project Ga0256406, IMG submission 185986) | Bovine rumen microbial communities from Lethbridge, Alberta, Canada - RJG_03 | ecosystem: Host-associated > Mammals > Digestive system > Stomach > Rumen | place: Canada: Alberta | collected... | reverse complement strand
TCCCGCGCGATACCATGGTGCACGCCGCCAACGGATCGACGGAAAAGATCAATGCAGAGTACAACAACGGTCCTGCCGCGACCGTCGAGGCGGTCTCCAAGTTCGCCGGTGTGCCCATCACGCACTACATGGCGATGTCGTTCGACGATCTGTCTGGCGTGATCGACCGCCTCGGTGGCATAACGGTCAACGTTCCGGAGGCGTTCACCTCGCGCGATGGCTATCGCTTCACCAAGGGCGACCAGAACATCAGCGGCGTGGAGGCCTTCAGCTACGTGCGAGACCGCTACAACGAGTCCGGCGGCGACTTCGGCCGCGCGCAGGCCCAGCGCCAGGTGGTAGAGGCCATCGCTCGCAAGGCCCTCGCGAGCCCGGTGACGGAGCTCCCCGGCGTGGTCGAGGCCCTCGCAGGCTCCGTCAGCACGGACCTCTCCGTCACGGACCTCGTGTCGTGGGCCACCACGGTCAAGGGCTCCGGCATTCGCCTCAAGGTGTACTCCGCCGTCGTGCCCAGCTACTCGCTCAGCCAGAATGGCGTCTCCTACGTCGGCACCATGTACAATGAGTGGCGCGCCATGATGCAGCGCGTGGATGCCGGCATGGATCCAAACGATGCCAACGCCCAGGTGCCAAGGGCACAGGCAAGCAACACCGCCCTCGGGGCTGCGGAAAACGCCGCGTCTCCCAGGGACTACCAGCAGCTCGCGGCAAATGCGGGCCTTACAACGAATGACGTCGCCCACTAGGCGGCATGCATACTTGTCCATCAAGGCGCTATGCGAGGCGCCGCCAGTAACGCACGGCCAGAAGGGAACACGCATGACCCTGCTCGAACTCCTACAGCTCCTCAAGAAGCACCTCAGGTTGGTGGTGCTTCTTCCCATCCTGTGCGCAGCCGCCGTGGGTGCCTACTCCGTGCTGTTCATGCGCAACACGTATACCGCAAGCACCAGCATGTACGTGCTCGCACAGAGCGACGAGTCATCTAACGCGGCCAACCTCTCGCAGGACCTCAATGCCTCCCAGATGCTCACGAACGACGTTGCGAAGCTGCTTCAGAGTGACCGCATCGTTGCCAAGACGGGCAAGCAGGTGGGCGTACCACAGCTCAGGGGCTATAAGGTGAACGTTGCGAGCGAGACCACGTCCCGCGTTATCACGCTGTCCGTTACGGGTCCCGATGCGCAGATTGCAGCGACTGTCGCTAACAAAATGGTGAAAAACGTATCCGATGTTGCGAAGAGGGTCATGAACGTTAAGGCCGTAAATACCATCGACCGTGCGACTGCCCCGTCGACTCCTAGCGGCCCCAAGCGCGCGCTTTACGTCCTCGTCGCGGCTTTGGCGGGCTTCTTTGCAGCGGTTGTGATCGTCGTCGTGTCGGACATGCTCAACACTAAAATTCGTGGCCAGCATGATCTTGAGCAGGTTGTGCCCGTGCCCGTCATCGGCCGTATTCCCGTGACCAAGGGGGGAAGGTAAGCCATGCCCAGAAAGAGGACAGCCGACGTTCAGGTTCTTCAGAACGCCGTCAAGACGCTTGCTGCAAACATCCGATTTGCGTCAGTTGACAATCCTGTGAGGACCATCTGCGTAACCTCATCCATTCCCTCGGAGGGAAAGACCACCACGTCCGTTGCACTCTCGAACGCGTTCGCGGAGGGCGGGTCTCGAGTGATACTGCTGGAGTGTGACATGCGTCGTCGTTCGCTTGCCACGGCAATTGGTCACCACGGCAGGTACGGTCTGTACTCAGTGCTTGCAGGAGAGCACTCCGTGCAAGAGGCGGCCGTCTCCGTCGGCACGTCAAAGCGCCTTTTCTTCCTGGATGCGGAGCCGGGCATCCCCAATCCCGCAGACGTTCTGCAGTCAAAGCGCTTCCACACGCTGCTTGCCCAGCTCTCCAGCCAGTTCGACTACGTAATCGTCGACACGCCGCCCGTCACTACGTTTGTGGATGCCGCCGTGGCCGCCTCCGTCACGGACGCCACGATACTGGTGGTGCGTCAGGACTACACGCATCGCGACGACGTTGCCGCGGCGTACGAGCAGCTGGTCCAGGCCGGTGCAAACGTCATCGGCACGGTGCTCAACTGCTGCGACGCTGCTACGTCAGGCCACTACTATGGCTATTACAAGGAGCGGAAAAACGATTCCTACGATGTCGTCGCCCCATCGGCGGATACGGCCCAACCTTTGGGTGCGGCCCCTGCTTCCGCTCCGGTCGAGCCTGCGCGGCCGGCGTCCAATCGCGTCTCGTCGTCCGTTTCCGACGCACGGTCCCCGCGCCCAATCCCGGCAGGTGGCGTGGCTACGCGCGTAAAGCCCGTGAACTCTTCGGTACGCTCACAGCGAGCTGCGGGACAGAACGGTCTTGACCAGACGTCCGCCTTCCTCAAGCAAGCTGGCTATGCCCCGCGCATTCCGAATGAGGAGGAGTAATGCGAGGCACACGCTTTCCTCTTAAGCAATACCTGTTCGCGGGGGCATAAGTATGAGGGACATCCACTGCCACATCCTTCCGGGGGTGGACGATGGTTCCCCGGACCTGGAGTACAGCCTTGCGATGCTTTCGGCTGCCCGTGAGGCGGGCGTCACCAGCATCGTCTGCACTCCGCATTGTCGCGACCCCTATTTCGACTACGATCGCATGTTTGCTGCGTTTGACGCGCTGCATGCTGCCGCACCAGACTTCCCGCTCTACATGGGCTTCGAGGTCAACCACGCCAAGCTCATGCAGCTTGGCGTGGAGGAATGGGCCCCGCGTTTGGGGTGTCGCCGTACGGGCCAGTTCCTGCTCGAGCTCGACACGCACTGCACGGCCGATTCCATGGGGGAGTACGAGAGAACCATATACGAGCTTCAGGGAATGGGTTGGCGTGTCGTTATAGCACATCCGGAGCGCTACGACGCCATTCGCAAGAACCCGGAGCTTGCACGACGTTTTCTGCAGCTGGACTGCGACCTGCAGGCTTCGGCAGACTTTATCCGTGGCGGACGGCTCGGAAACAGCGGCAAAACGGCGAAGCGCCTATTCCAGCTGGGACTGTATCGCTACATAGCAAGCGATGCACATACCGTGGAGCACTACTCCCTTTTATGTCGGGCTTGTGAGGAATATCGCGTCCGTCCGGCGCACATGCTTTAACAAGGGACTTTCGTTCCCTCACCTCTGCTCAGGAATCTAGACTAATTGGATTTCTGAGTAGATACTGAATAATGGTGTAACATACTTGAAGCTGGTAGTTCGGTTGAATTGTTCCCGTTAAAATGGCACATCCAGTTCTAACGATGCAATTATTTGAATTGGCATTCTAGCATCAGGGAAATATGTTGGGTGTGTCGCCCTAATTTTAACGGGGGGGGGGCACTTATCGATGCAAGGCTCGTACAGGATATCTGCATTTGGGGATATTGATATGGACCGTTGCGAGGCTGGCTCCTCTGTTACATTGCAAAAAAATGGGCTTGTTCGTGCAAATCGTAACGGTGTAGATCGACTGATCTCAAAGAGCGCATGCATAGATGGTCCAGAGTCCAGTGCAACCACAGCGGATGACATTGCGACTGATTCCGAAGATCGCGTTACGGGTGTTGGATATCAAAGCGATGAGGGGACACTCGCTTCGGTATCAAGGCTCCAACGTCGCTATGGCTATCGCTTTGTCAAGCGGCTCTTCGACATAGCCTTTAGCCTCCTGGTCTTCGCCCTGTTCTGGTGGCTTTACGTAATTGTTGCCATCGCGATTAAGATTGATGACCCAGCTGGCCCGGTCTTCTTCGTACAAGAGCGCATGGGCAAGAACGGGGTGCCCTTCAAGATGTTCAAGTTCCGCTCTATGTACGCGGACGCAGAGGAGCGCTTGGCCGAGCTCAAGGACCTTAACGAGAAGGACGGTCCGGTCTTCAAGATTAAGGACGACCCCAGAATCACGAGGGTTGGGCATTTCATCAGGAAGACCAGCATTGACGAGCTGCCCCAGTTCTTCAACGTGCTCCTTGGTAACATGAGCATTGTGGGTCCGCGTCCCGCGCTCAGGAGAGAGACAGACCTCTACACTCCTCACCAGCGTAAGCGTCTTCTCGTTAAGCCGGGTATTACGTGCTACTGGCAGACGAGAATGAATCGTGATGAGATAGGCTTCGACGAGTGGGTTGACCTTGATCTGCTTTACATCAACCAGTGCAGTGCCTGGGCTGATTTCAAGCTCGTGATTCAGACCGTCGGGTGCGTTCTTACGGCGCAGGGGAGCTAGGTTGCAACACGCGTATAGCTAACAATGTCTAGTATTTATCAATGATGTTGCTTCCTGATTCGCGTGGTGCGATGGCGAAGAGACCAGTATCTAAACCCGACTTCTTGAAGGATTCTTACTTGCTCGTATCGCCGCATGATAGAAGGGGCACGGTGGCAATGGGCGAACCCATTTGCGTGTGCGAGTTCGTGGGTAACATGAATGGTGGCGGAGTCGAAGCGGTAGTGATGAACTACTACCGACACGTAGATCGCAGTAAGGTACAGTTTGACTTTGTGGTGACAGACTCGTCGACTATCGTACCGAGGAGCGAGATGGAGTCGCTCGGAGCTCGTGTGTATGTTGTGCCAGCCTACACCAACCTCATCGCGTTCCGAAAGGCGACCTATGAACTCTTCAACACGCATCCCGAGTGGCGGATTGTCCATGCACACATGAACGCGCTGAATGTCTTTCCGCTGAAGGAAGCGGAGAAGGCCGGTGTGCCCGTGCGCATATCCCACAGCCACAGTACGGCTGGGAGGGGAGAGACCGCGAAGAACGTCGTCAAGACCGTGCTTAAGACGCAAGCAAATCGATATCCAACGGAGCGTTTTGCGTGTAGCACGTTCGCCGGGGAGTGGCTCTTTGGGAAAGACATGCCTTTCACTGTCGTATACAACGCAATCGATCTGGGTCGTTTCTTCTTCTCTGAAGACACTCGTGCAAAAGTACGAGCTAGCCTCGGTCTTGATGATAACCAGTTCGTCATTGGTCACGTGGGGCGCTTCGTGCCGCAAAAGAACCATCGGTTCTTGCTTGAAAGCTTCGAGCGGGTTGTCAAGCGACGTAATGATGTGATACTCGTGCTAGTCGGTACCGGCGAAGGTGAGGCTTTCGCGAAAAGCTGGGTGCGTGAACAGGGGCTTACGGGAAAGGTTAAGTTCCTGGGGCAGCGCGGAGACGTCGAAGAGCTTTATCAAGCATTCGATGCGTTTGTGCTGCCTAGTATTTACGAGGGCTTGGGTATCGTCGGTATCGAGGCACAGGCGAGCGGGCTCCCCTGTTTGTTCTCCGACCGGATTACGCGCGAGGTGGATGTGACAAACGGCTGTGAGTTCTTGCCGGTTGACAATCCTGCTGTGTGGGCAAACGCCCTATGCGCGCTAAAGCCGAGAACGGATGCGGCGCGCGCCGCAACTGATCACACCGACTTCGCCAACTATGACATCGTGCGGCAGGGACGGTGGCTGACCGAGAAGTACATCGAACTCGCTAAAAAGGCAGGTGTCAATGTTGCCTAGTAAGTCAAATGGAATAAGGGTTGCGTTAGCAACCTGTCACGACAAGAGAAACTTCGGTAGTATGCTCCAAGCCTACGCTACGCAAGCGCACTTGGAAAACCGGGGCTACGATGTGCGTACTATCGACAAAACCTGTCTTGGCAACGCGATAGAGCCTGGCCGCATGGATTACTACCGTCGAAATGCGTTTGACATGCAAATGTACCTCGAGAAGGCGCCTTTTGTAGGTCATCGAGTACGGCAGAAGACCAACAAAACCTTTGGCTACCAAATGACTCAACGTCGTAATGCTTTCGACGCATTTGCCCGCAATGCTTTCCGTTTAACTCGTAAGTGTACGAGTTTCGAGGAGCTGCGAGAGATGAGTCGCGAATATGATGCTGTGGTTGTGGGTTCTGACCAGCTGTGGCTCCCTGTGAACATTGGCGGTGGATACTTCACGCTAAGGTGGGTAGATTCCTCTGTGCGTAAAGTCTCATACGCCACAAGCGTGGGGCTTTCGCATCTGGACAATCACTACCTTGGTTGCATGCGGGATTTTCTAAAGGATTATTATGCGATTTCGGTTCGCGAGGAATCTGCGGCTGCCATCGTGGAAGAGGCTACCGGTAAGCGCCCAGCCGTTACTTGCGATCCAACGATGTTGCTCACTGCCCAAGAGTGGGGAAGTGTTGCAAACGAGGACTACGCCGGCCTTCCAGACCAGCCCTATCTGCTCTGCTATTTTATGGGTGATAATCCCTGGCAACGGAACTGTGCGGTTCGCTATGCCCGTGCTCATGGCTTGAAGATTGTGGCGGTGGTCCATAACGACATTTATATCGCGTCTGATGACACCTACGCGGATGTGTATCCTTGGGACGCTGGCCCGGCTGAGTGGTTGGCGCTCTTTGAGCATGCCTCCTTCGTATGCACCGATTCGTTTCACGGTTCGGTGTTTTCAAACCTATTCCAGGTGCCATTTGTTTCGTTTCGGCGCCATGCTGCAAAGAGCGGGCAGTCGACCAACTCCCGTATTGATACGCTTCTGAAGGTACTGAGCCTCTCGGAACGTATTTGCAATGAGGAAGCGTCTTTCGATGCTATTACTGCTGCGCCTATTGATTTCGCTGCCTCGAAGAAGAAACTTGAAGCATATCGGGCGGATTCTGAATCTTGGCTCGATAATGCACTGAATTTTGGTGGAAGAGAAGCTTCATCTCATGTAGACATCCATCACGTTGAGGACTGTTGTGGCTGTGCCGCCTGCGCAAACGTGTGTCCGACAAATTGCATCACGATGGCATTTGATGCGCAAGGCTGCGAATATCCGCATGTAGAAGAGTCAAAGTGCATTCGCTGTGGTAAATGCCTGCGCGCCTGCCCCATCATTAATCGTGAGCCGGATACTCCGAAGCCACAGCGTGCGTATATTGTGCAGAATACTAATAAGTCCGTGTTGCGGCAGTCAACGTCTGGCGGTGCGTTTACTGCTCTTGCTACGACGGTCATTGAGATGGGTGGCGTGGTATTTGGGGCTGGATACGACCGCGATAGTAAGGCAGCTTGGGGCTCGCCGCTTGCGGTTCGCCACTTCGCGGTGGAGAAAGTCGAAGATCTGAGGTTTTTCCGCAACAGCAAATACGTTCAGAGTGAAATAGGTGATTCCTACAAGCAAGTCGATAAGTTCCTTAAACAAGGAAGACTCGTATTATTCAGCGGGACTCCGTGCCAGTGCGAGGGGTTGTATCGGTACTTTGGCGGTAACATCCCCCGGGGCCTCGGCATGGCAGACGTCGTCTGCCATGCCGTGCCGTGCCGTGCCGTGTTCTCGGCATATCTAGATTGGCTTGAGAATGACATAGGTTCGAAGGCTAAGAGCGTACTCTTCCGCGACAAGGGTCGTTGGGGCTATGAGTACTCCAACATGCGCGCTTTTGACCGGACTGAGCCCTACACGCCGCCTACGAGCGCCAACCAGATTCAGCCGACCTACTCCGAGGGAGTGGAGACCGACCCTTACCTTAGGGCTTTCTTTGATGACCTTTCCGATCGGCCAAGTTGCTACCAGTGTCGCTTCAAGAAGCGTCATCGGGTGACGGATCTCACTCTTTGGGACTGCTTCGATGCCTGGCGATACGACGAAAGTTTTGATGATAACAGGGGAGTGACGCGTGTTCTCGTTCACACCGAGAAGGGGCAGACGTTGCTTGATGCGTCGCTGAAAATGCTGCGCGCCAAGGAGATAGATGCCGACGAGGCGGTCGCGCGTTCTCAAGAGATGACACGTTCGGTTAATCCTAACCCCCATCGAGCGGCAATGCTCTCCGACTTAGAGAATATGGAAAATAAGGCGTTTATCGAAAAGTGGTTTCCAAAGGATGTGAGTGTCACTGTAAAACGTGATGCTCGCAACCTACTAGAGCGTACGGGAGCTTACTCTGTGGCAAAAAGAGCTTTACAACGTGTTAGGGGAAGGTAAGGGGAATGTTTGATGAACTGCCCTTAATATCCGTTATCGTCCCAGTTTACAACGTTGAGAAGTACCTTCGTGAGTGCGTGGAAAGCATTCTTGCACAGTCATATTCAAATATCGAAGTGCTGCTAGTAGATGACGGCTCGACAGATGAATCCGCCTCTCTGTGCGATTTATTGGATAGAGAGCATATACAGGTTAGTTCCTTTCACAAGGAAAATGCAGGACCTTCAAGTGCCCGGAACTTCGGGATACAACGGGCGCGTGGTGAATGGGTCTCCTTCATTGATGCTGATGACTACATTTCGCCTATATACCTAGAAACCCTGTATGAAGCCGCTACCAGCTTGGGGTGTTGCCTTTCCTGCGTATCGGGGGGGAATGACTTTCTTGACGGAGATCAGTGCACCCTGATTAATGGGGAAAATATCGGGGTTGAGCCTACGGCTTATAGCTCTTCTGACTTCATGCGCAAGATGCTCTATCAGGAAGTTACTACTGGTGCTCAATGGCGCCTCTACCATCGTAATCTCCTAGGGGAAGCTCCTTTTCCAGAGGACATCATAATCGGAGAGGATCTTGCCTGTATGTACAAAATTGTATTTCGATCGCAGCGTGTCGCACTAGTCGATTGTAAACGCCTCTATGCCTATCGGCATAGGCTGGAAAGTCTCATTAGGCAGGATTTTCGTCCTTCGAAGGCGAAATCTGTTCTCAAGGTGGCTACTCGGCTCTATGAGGATGTGACTTGGATGTGGCCTGACCTTGTCACGGCGGCGGCATCGAGATGCTTCTCGATTTGTAGAACTGTCTACGCTCAGATTCCTTTTGGAAAGAACGCGACGGAGGAGAGCAGACATTATCGTTCGGAACTCTGGGATGTGTTGAGCCAGCATCGGAAGACGGTCCTCTTTGATGGACATGCTCGGCGGCGAGAGCGACTGGCGGCAGCCATTGCCTGTCTCGGTGAAGGTCCCTTTACCTTCTTTTGTCGGGCCTGTCGCATGACCGGTCTAATGCAGTAAACGTTTGGGACGCATTGCAAAAATGATTTTTACGGAATGGAAGATATGGAAGAAATACATGTATATCTGACTGGGCGGTTGGGAAATCAGCTCTTCCAGTATGCCTTTGCCAGAAACTTGCAAAAACAGTATGGCGGAAAAATCGTGTGTAATACCTTCGATCTTGATCATCGATCTGAGAAGTCAAAGGTGGCTGACGAGAAGTTTTCTTATGCGATGGCCGGCTTTAATCTCGATTCGAACGTGGTGTTGGAAGACGATGCTATGCCTTGGTATGCGGACTTTTGTTCTCCTGCTATCAAGGTCATTAAACATATGGCTCCTAGGCAATACTTTGATTTCATGGCCAAGCGTGGCTATCTGATGTGGCAGCGGTCTGACTATGTCTCTATTCCGAGGCTGGAGTCTAATAAAGTGTATGCGTGGGGATGGTGGCAGGATGTCCGGTATTTTCAGGATGTACAGAAGGAGTTATCGGATGAAATAGTGCCAGTGACGGCACCATTAAATGAAAACCAATATATTTATGATGCTGCAGGGGATGAAGAATCCGTTTGTATATCAATACGTTGCGGCAACTACTTCAATCCCACCGTCAAGAAACTACTTTACGTGTGCACTCCGCAATATTTCTATGACAGCATTGATTGTATTTCCAAGCGACTGGCACATCCTAAGTTCATTGTGTTCACGGACGATATCGACTGGGTGAAGGATAACCTCAAGTTCGAGAATAACTATCCACAATACGATTTCATCTATGAAAGGGGGTGCGACACGGTTGAAGAGAAGATCAGGATGATGTCAATGTGTAGTCACTTCATCATTTCTAACAGTACCTTCAGCTGGTGGGCGCAATTCCTCTCGAAAAACGATGACAAGATTGTCATTGCTCCCGACAGGTGGTTTGTGGACGGCAGACGCATAGGCCTATACATGGACGGGTGGACGCTTGTACCGGCGGGACAGTGATGTGAGGCGAATCCGAATGCTAGTTGCAGGTATAGTGACATACAATCCGGACATAAACAGATTGGCTGAGAACCTTGAATCCATTGCGTCCCAGGTAGACCGTATTATTGTCGTGGACAACGGTTCGACTGAGTGGGATTCCATTGCTGCGACCGTTGAGCATTATTCTGCTCTGAGCGTTCGTAACGCGACAAATCTTGGCATCGCCTCAGCACTGAATCAGATGGCAACAAAGGCTCTGGAGTTAGGTGCGAAGTGGCTCTTAACGCTTGATCAGGATTCTGTCTGTAGTGAAGGACTGGTGGCAGATTACGAAAAGCACGTCGGTGAAACTGACGTTGCATCTATGACTTGCCACATCACGGACCGAAGCTTCTCATATGAGGAGGTTCCGACTGAGTTCGTTGATTTTTGCATAACATCTGGGAATTACATCGACCTTTCTGAATGGAAGAGGATTGGTGGTTTTGACGAGAAGCTTTTCATAGATAAGGTTGATACTGACTACTGCTACAGACTTAGACTCGATGGCAAAAAGATTCTCAATGTTCCTACCTCGGGAATTCTTCATGAAGTAGGAAAGGGTACCAGAGAGCACTGCTTTCTCGGAAAGAAGTTTGTTGTCTTTAACCATTCTGCGTTCAGGGTCTACTACATCGCGCGTAATCAAGTCTACGTGGCAAGAAAGCATCGGGTTACCTTGGGCTCCGCCCGATATTACCGATGTGTGCGTACTGCTTGGACAAGAATATTTGTTTACCTGTTTTATGAGAAGGACAAGCTTGCAAAGTTGAGGCAATGGATTAGAGGTCTCCGCGATGGCTATGCCATGGCTATCGACTGATTCGAGAGGGTTATAAGAGTGGTGATTTACTGGCTTATATTTGTGTTGGTGGTTGCTTTCATCATCAACTATTTCGCGACAAGAGGAGATTTCTGGGCTCCCCAGAACGTATTCACGTTAGGTTTCCTTGTCGCGGCAATTTTCTGCACATATCTTATAGATTTTTTCTCAGTTAATCTGTCTTGGTTGACCTTTTTCGTGATTATTTCTGGCGTTATTGCTTTCTCCGTTGGCAGCTGGCTTGTCTTCTTGGGTTACGAGTTCTTGGGTTACGAGAGACGTCATATTGACGACTATGGACCTTTGTGTAAGAAGTATTGCCCCTCCAAGGTGGTCACCCTGGTTTGCATCGTCTTTTGTGCAGCTACGACTCTGTTATTCATAAGAAATGTGATTTCGGTGTCTGGGACCTTTACGACGATAACCGATGTTACCTATGCTTACCGTTCTGAAGGATATGACGGCACGCAGCTGCAGCCGTTTTACGTAAACCAGATGGTCAAAGTCTTCAAAGCTATTGCTTATGTATTCTTGTTCTACTTCGTGAACAATGTCGTTTACACCAAAAATCTCCGCGGCAACATCCGCCTATTGGTGCCAGCAGCTTTGCTCGTAGTAATGTCCGTATTTGGAGCTTCTAGGGCCGAACTTATTACCTTATTTTTTTATATTTTCACGGTTATTTTCTTTACCTACGGGCGCACACATGCCTTTGCAAATAGAGCAAGCCGAAAGCTCATCAAATATCTGGTTGTTAGCGTCTTTGTGTTTCTACTTGCTTTTAGTGGAATGAGAACACTTGTCGGCCGTCTCAACACGGATGATCCGATGACATACATATCTTCTTATGCTGGCGGTTCGATTGAGCTTCTCGATCTGTATGTCAGGGACGATGGGTTAGAACCGCAATCGTCTATTTTTGGTGAGGAGACCTTCTTTGCCATGGAGTCTGACTTGGGTATTACTACAGGTTCGCCCCATTTGGAATTTCGATATTCTGCTAATGGTAGGCTGGTGGGTAACGTATACACCTGCTTCAAAAAGTACCTGCACGATTTTGGCTATCTTGGGATGCTAATGATCGAGTGGACCCTTGGCTTAATCTTTACGGGTTGGTACTTAGGGACGAAAACACATATTGCCAATAATCCGAGTGACCATCGTCTTGTCTATTTCGCATATTTTTATGTGCCCGTTGTAAAGAGCTTCGTGCAGGAGGAAACACTCTCCGCCTATTTCTGTTTGAATTCGCTGGTGATGTTCTTACTTTTCTGGTTCGTATACTGGGTCACGACAGAAGCATTCGATGCTACGCAATCACTCTATGCGGGAGTTCACTATCCAGTGAAATGCTCGCAACGCTTCAATAGGGAGTGAGAGCCAAATGAATTATCGCGCGCTTGCAAGAAACATGGGTACTGCCTTTCTTGCCCAGGGTGTAGCCATGCTGCTTAGCATTATCCAAACTCTTCTGGTCCCAAAGCTACTTGGAACAACCCAGTATGGCTACTGGCAGCTCTTCATCTTCTACCAAGGTTATGTCGGCTTCGCTCACCTTGGACTCAACGACGGCGTATATCTTGTCAAGGGTGGGCAGACCCGGTCGGAAATCGACAAGAAATCTGTGAACTCGCAGTTTGTATTCGGCGTTGCGTTCCAGCTTGTTATCGCTGCGGCTATTGTTGCACTTGCCCTAGTAGGAGGCTTTGGCCCAGATCGTGAATTTGTCATAGTATGCACTGGAATTTTTCTTACCATACAAAATGCTGCGAATTTCTTTTCCTATTTGCTCCAAGCTATGAATGAGACGCGTCGGTCCTCATATTCGACAATCGTTGAGCGGCTTACGTTTCTTGTTCCGCTTATCATCCTTCTCTTGGTGAGATACCGATCATATCAGCCCTTCGTTATTTCTTATATTTTCTCGAGCTGCATGCAGTTGGTATTCTGTGCATATTTGTGCCGAGATTTTTTGCAATCGGGACTGGAACCTTTTTCCCAGGCAGCGCACGAGGCTTGGGCATCAATACGCGTCGGTTTCAAGCTTATGGCTGCTAATATTGCGAGCTCGTTAGTTCTCGGAGTGGCGCGCTTTGGAATCGATGCGGTATGGGGTATCGAGACTTTTGGTGAACTGTCCTTTGCACTATCGATGGTCAATTTCTTCTTGGCATTTGTGAGCCAGGCGTCCATGGTGCTTTTTCCGGCGCTTCGGCAAGTTGACCTGTCGGAGGCGAAGAGCTTCTTCACCAGTACCCGCGATGCGATGTCGCTTGTATTCCCCGTCATATACTTGCTCTACTACCCGATGGTGTGGATACTTTCCCTATGGCTCCCCAAGTACGCCAATAGCTTCGTTTACTTCGTGTTCCTCATTCCCATCTGCGTATTCGACAGCAAAATGAATATTTGCTGCACAACCTTCTTTAAAGTGCTTCGAGAAGAGGGGAGGCTTCTTTGGGTGAACGTTTGGACCTGCGTCATCAGCCTATTCCTTACGCTGATTGGAGTTAATGTATTTGGTTCGATTTTTGTGGTCATTGGTAGCGTCGTGGTTGCCATTATTGCTCGCAGTATCTGGTCAGAGCGCTATCTGACCCAAGAGCTTGGGGTTATTAGTTCCCATGCGCTACAATTTGGAGAACTGCTGTTGACAGCCGTATTTGTTATTAGTGCGTTAGTGATGCAAGCGCCTATTGCCTTTGGTATTTATTGCCTTGCCTATTTAGGATATCTCTTTGTCTTTCGCGGCCGAGCGAAACACCTGCTGAGCGGTGTCTGCAAGGTGGTGCGAAAATGACAATCGACATAGCGACAGGTTGGACATACGGAAGAAAATATCCCCCCAATACGGGTCATCCAATGGGTAGAGGAGTAGAAGATCGCCATACAGTGGTCCGAGGATAGCGAATTCTGTGCGAGGAAGGTTTACCTTTGCGGGGAGTGGCTAGAGCCCATGGATGCAAAAGGTGATGAGGAAGGAGTCCATATCGGTTGCGACTGGTAACGTTAAGCTTCTTGCGCACTTTACAATAGGTGGGTGGCCCGCCGTCCGGCACGGCTACTCGTGCAGCAGCGACGCGTCCAGGTAGTGGCGCGACCCCCACTCGCTCTCGGCGACGTACTTGAGCCTGGCGGTTACCAGCACGAGCGCGCTTCTCCCGTCGGGGAAGGTGCCGACCGCCCTCGTGCGGCCGTCCCTGCGCGCGCAGCGCACCGAGAGGTTCGCACCGGGCATGCGCTTCCTCTCCGTCACCGTCCTGTTCCTCATGGCTTCCCTCGTCACCGTGGACGGGCTGAGGCCTGCCTCCCGCGCTATCCTCCTCGCGGAGTCGCCCCTCTCCAGACCCTCCTCGATGATGGCCCTGCTATCCTTGTCCATATGGCTCCTGATGCCATCTTCTCGCATGGCTGCCTCCCTTCCCGCAGGGAGCCAGCAGAACGACACTGGAGATGATAGCGGAAGGGCAGGGCCGGCATGGAAGCGGTCCATGCCGGCCCCTATCGTACCGGCCATCGGTTCGGGAAGCGGCTGCAGCACTGCCTGCAACAGCGTTGCAGTTCGGAATGCAACTCACCTTGGGGATCGTTGGGCATTGTCGCGCGGATCCCCACAAAGAGCGAATGCCAGTTGAAGATGCAATACTCCCTCCTGTAGCAGATTACTCGCCCTCAGATGATCGCGCCCACGTCTATTGTTAGCGTCGGTTTAAATCAACCATCTGGAGTCGGTTTAAACCAACCAAACAGAGTCAGGTCAAATCAACCAACCACACATCATCCGCATTCATGTCTGGCGCCTGCCGGCCGCTGGTGTCGAGATGACGTACAGTTTCTTTCGCACTTTTGAAAACCGGATAGCCGCATAAAGAGGCATGGCCCCGTCTCGGTACGATTGGAAGCGACCAAGCAAACCAACGGACCAAGGAAACGGGACCATGCCACA
>Ga0256406_1004908_pt1 | contig 14782 bp, 16 predicted proteins | sample RumenRJG_03DNA_FD_185986 | JGI IMG/M metagenome (GOLD analysis project Ga0256406, IMG submission 185986) | Bovine rumen microbial communities from Lethbridge, Alberta, Canada - RJG_03 | ecosystem: Host-associated > Mammals > Digestive system > Stomach > Rumen | place: Canada: Alberta | collected... | reverse complement strand
GCAGAAGGCAGCAGCATCTGCTCTCGGCGTTACGGCCTCCACGCTCTGTGATCTCGAGCTGGGACACCACCAATTCAGGGAGCTTGCGCAGAGATACCGGCGCTGGATAGACGATGGATTCCCGATGGATCCCGATAAGGGCCCAAATGGGGATTGACACCAATAGAAGCATCAGGAGCGCACCAACAGGGAGATCAAGCGCAGGTCGAGGGTGGTGCAGGTCTTCCCCTCGGAGGAGGCGCTCACACGCTTGGTAGGCGCCATCATGTGCGAGCAGGACGAGGAGTGGGCCGAGTCACGCTACTTCTCCGAGGACAGGATGGCCGAGCTCTCCGAGGACAGGCCCGAGCCCAGCCCGCCAAGCGAGGAGCGCGGACGGGAGCTTCTCCTCGTGGCCAGGCAGGCCATAGAGGCGAGCCTGGCGCTTGCGGACAGGATGGAGGCGGCATAGGATACGGGCTAGGTTTCGGATTCTGGCGACGGCGCGTACGCTCGTCCGGAGTGTGCCCCGGTGCCCCTCCCCGGCTTACACCATCTTTCTCGACACTACCACCGTGGCCGCCGAGGACGTGAGCACCGCCGACCCGCCGCTGCAGCCGAGCGCAACCGACGTGTCGGCGCACGAGGCCATGTGGTACTCGCCGTCATCGATTACGCGATCAGGTATGGCGGGCGTCTCGGGATACTCCACCTCGAAGTCGAACTTCGCCGACCACTGGTAGCTCGAGACCGTCGTGACGTTCGACGTCGCCGTGAGCTTCACGTTGCCGTCGGCCGCGCTCCACTCCCAATGGTTCATCGCGTACGCAACGATCGCGTTCTGTATCCCCGAGATGCTGGGCGGGATGGTGCCGTTATCAGCATCGATGGAGAACTCGGTCTCCTTGGCGTTGAGGTGCTGTTGGATGCGGTCAGCGTATGCTCCGGTAACGTACAATTCTTTGCGCACTTTGACAGCAGCATAGTGCCCAGGTAGCAAGGAGGGCATGGCCCGTCACGGTATGGTTCGAGTTGTCGAGACAAGAAGCATGCAGGAGGAAGACCATGCCCGGGCCAATCGTAACACCGGACGAGGAGAGCCTGAGGGGACCTGAGGGAGCTGGTCCGCCAGACGGTCGAGGACGCGCCGGACGGGCTGCTCGAGGAGGAGGCCGACGACCTGGTCGGCGCGGAGCGGTACGAGCGCACCGCCGACCGCGAGGCCTACCGGGCGGGCCGCTACGACCTCAGGCTCGCCACGACCCCGGGCGAGGCGGCCCTCCGCATGCCCAAGCCGGAGGGCACGAGGCTCGCCACCGCAATCGTCGAGCGCCACCGCAGGCGCGAGACCTCCGTCGAGGAGGCGATCATCGAGACGTGCCTAGCGGGTGCCTCGACGCGCAGGATCGAGGACGCGGGCGAGATCCTCTGGGGCTCCAGCGCGTCCGCGCCCACCGCGTTCAGCCTCGACGAGGAGGCCTTCGAGGCGGTGGAGGCGTGGCGCAGCCGGCCCCTCGAGCGCGCCTGCCCCTACGCGTGCGTGGACGGCATCCACCTGAAGCGCGGCCGGGGAGGCCCCTACGAGAACGTGGCCGTTATGGTGGCCATCGGGGCGGACGACGACGGATACAGGGAGGTGATAGGCGCCTCTGTGTTTGATAGCCTCGGAGTTGCGGGTTTGAGCGCCGAAAGATTTCGGGTCTGAGCACGAAAAACTTTCGGGTGTGAGCATGGGCACGTCGACCACCCGCGGTCGGCCCGACAATGTCGTTGCTTCGGTCTGCGACGTTGGGAGGGCCAGAGGGGAATGATCGACGTGGACAAGATAGAGGACATGCGCAGGAGGGCCAGGGGTGGCGAGCCGATCGCGGCAATCGCGAGGGCGGTCGGGGTCTCGGAGCCCACGGCACGGAAGTACGCGAGGATGGGCGACCTCTCACCGGAGCCGCCGAGGAGGCGCGAGACGAGGAGCGACAACCGCAGTGCCAGTACGGGCTAATACTCACTCGAAGACGATTTTCCGGTCATCGTGGGAGAACTCGTATTCGTAACGTGTCCCGCCCCAGAGGAAGGCGACGAAGTGCTCGGTAGGGGATTGTTTGGATTCGGCGTCTAGGGCGAACGGGTCGTACGGTATGCGATCGGCCGGTAGATAGGACGCAGAACCCTCCAGCGTGCCCCTATGCGACGACGTTCTGCGCGAAGCGGTGCTCGGCCGGGATCTCGCGCGGCGCGTACCTCTCTTCCGTCTGCCCGAGGATGATCGAGCCCAGGGGTGTGAAGCCCTCGGGCAGCTCGAGCTCGGAGAGGAGCGCGGGGTCCTGCACGAGCGCGCGGATGGCGCCGTAGATGTAGCAGCTGCCGAGGTCCTGCTCGACCGCCGCGAGCGACATGTTCTGGATGATTGCGGCGACGTTGGCGCTGGCGACGTTGCCCTCGCCGCTGCTCGAGACCACCACGAGCGTCGGCGCGCCGTAGAGCGGGTGCAGCTCGGGGTTGCCGAAGAGGCGCGCGGCCGCGGCGTCGATCGCGTCGAGGAGGCTCCTCCTGGTCACGACGGTGAGGTGGATGCTGTCGTATTTGCCCATGCCGATGGGCGCCTCGTACGCGGCCGTGAGGACCGCCTCGAGCTGCTCGGGGGTCGCGGGCTCCCCGGTGTAGCTGCGGACCGACTTTCGCTGGTTGAGCGCGTCTTCGAGCTCCATGGTTCCTCCTTCTCGGCCGCGACGCCGCCGCCGCGTCCTTCTCGACATCGTCGTCCCTCTCGCCCGATTATGCGCGTTTGCGGTGGGTCCGGGGCGACTTTTTGGTGAGGGCTGCGGTGTTGGGGCGGTGGTCGATGCGCGGCCGCCGGCCGCACGTCCTTCTCGCTTGCTGGCGCAAGCCTCGCGCTATACTGGCCCGGACAGAGGGGAGCTGGCGCACGCCGGCTGAGAGGGGGCCCACCGCGGCCCCGACCCGGGAACCTGACCTGGACAATGCCAGCGTAGGGAGAGTCTCCTCCGAGGAGCGCGCACGCAGCCAGGTCGCGTCTGGAGGAGGCAGCATGCTAGGCTCGTGCCTGGACCGCGTGCGCGAGGCGTCGCCGCTGGTCCACTGCATCACCAACTACGTCACCGTGAACGACGTCGCCAACGCGATCCTCGCCGTGGGGGCGAGCCCCATCATGTCGGACGAGCCCGAAGAGGTGACCGACATCACCGCAATCTGCGATGCGCTCGACCTCAACATCGGCACGCTCAACCGGCTCACGATAGAGGGCATGCGCCGCGCCGGCGCCCGCGCGCGCGAGCTCGGGCACGTGGTCCTTCTCGACCCGGTCGGCGCGGGCGCGAGTCCGCTGCGCACCAGGACCGCCCTCGAGCTGCTCGAGCTGGCGCGCCCCGACGTCGTGCGCGGCAACGCGTCCGAGGTCCGCGCGCTCGCGCTCGGCACCACCTCGACCCACGGGGTCGACGCGGCGGCGGCCGACGCCGTGAGCGAGCAGAACCTCGACGCCATGGTCGAGTTCGCGAAGGGCTTCGCCGCGGACGTCCACGCGACCGTCGCGATAACGGGCGCGATTGACCTGGTCGCCGATGCGGGGCGCTGCTTCGTGATCCGCAACGGGCGGCCGGAGATGAGCCGCATCACCGGGACGGGCTGCCAGCTCTCCGGCGTGATCTGCGCCTTCGTCGCCGCCGCACGCGCGGTCGCCCCGGCGGCGGGCGACGTGCCTGCTGCGACCACGGCCGCGGCCGTGATCCCGGCCCCGGCCGCGCCCCCGGCCGAGGGCGACACCACGGCGGCGGTCGCCGCGGCCGTGGCCTGCATGGGGCTGGCCGGCGAGGTCGGCCGTGCGCACCTCGCGCCGCACGAGGGCAACGCGACCCTGCGCAACCGCATCATCGACGCGCTCTCGCACCTGGACGGCGCCGCCCTCGACGGGGGTGAGCGCTATGAGCTTCGCTAGGGGAGCGGGCGAGAGGGACCCGCGCGCGGTCGCAGCGCCGGCGGCGGCCGGGGCCGCGGCTGCGCGTCCGGCCGGGCCTGCGGCCGCGCGCCCGGCCGGGCCTGCGGCGTTCCGGCTCGCGGACGGCGGGCTCGACCCCAGGACCCTCGTGCTCTACGCGGTGACCGACCGCCGCTGGCTCGACGGGATCACGCTCGAGGAGGAGGTCGCACGCGCCGTCGAGGGTGGCGCCACCATGGTGCAGCTGCGCGAGAAGGACCTCGGGCGCGACGAGCTGTTCGACGAGGCCGTGCGGCTCCGGGAGGTCTGCCACGCGGCCGGCGTGCCCCTGATCGTGGACGACGACGTGGAGGTCGCCGTGGCAGCCGGCGCCGACGGCGTGCACGTCGGCCAGTCCGACATGGAGGCCGGTGCCGTACGCGCGCTGATCGGGCCCGACATGATCCTCGGCGTGTCCGCCCAGACGGTGGACGAGGCCCTTCTCGCCCAGGAGCGCGGGGCCGACTACCTCGGCGTGGGCGCAGTCTTCCCGACCGGCTCCAAGGACGACGCGCTCGACGTGGGTCGCGAGACGCTGGCGGCGATCTGCGCGGCCGTCTCGATCCCCGTCGTGGCGATCGGCGGCATCGGCCGCGACAACGTGCGCAATCTGGCCGGCACCGGGATCGTCGGCGTCGCCACCATCAGCGCGCTGTTCGCGCGGCCGGACGTGCGCCTCGCCGCGCACGACCTTCTCGTCCGCACGCGCCGCATGCTCGACGGCGTGCGCTGCGCGCTCACGATCGCCGGCTCGGACTCGAGCGGCGGTGCCGGCGTGCAGGCGGACCTCAAGACGATGCAGGCGAACGGCGTGTTCGGCACGAGCGCCATCACGGCCCTGACGGCGCAGAACACCCGCGGCGTCACCTCGATCATGGACGTCACGCCGGAGTTCCTGGGCGAGCAGATCGACGCGGTCTTCTCCGACATCCGGCCCGACGCGGTGAAGGTCGGCATGGTGTCGGCCACGCCGCTGATCCGCACGATCGCCGAGAGGATCGACCGCTGGCGTCCGGAGCACGTGGTCGTGGACCCCGTGATGGTCGCCACCTCGGGCGCACGGCTCATCAGCGAGGACGCGGTGGGGACCCTTGTCGCGGAGCTGCTGCCGCGCGCGACCGTGATCACCCCCAACCGCCCCGAGGCCGAGGTGCTCTGGGGCCACGAGATCCAGACGGAAAAGGACATGGAGCTCGCGGCGGCCGAGGTCGGGCGGCGGCTGGGCTGCGCTGTCCTGGTCAAGGGCGGCCACAGCCTGGCAGACGCCTCCGACGTGCTGTGGCGAGACGGCGAGTGCCGCTGGTACCGCGGTCGCAGGGTCGAGAACCCCAACACGCACGGGACGGGCTGCACGCTGTCGAGCGCCATCGCGTCAAACCTGGCGAAGGGCTTCGGGCTCGACGAGTCTGTAAGGAGGGCAAAGGACTACGTCTCCGGCGCGCTCGCGGCGATGCTCGACCTCGGCGCGGGCTCGGGTCCCATGGACCACGGGTTCGACCTGGCGAGCAGGTTCGTCGAGGGCCCGGGGGAGTAGCGGGCGCTCGGGCTTCTCGCACGGCGCTGGCACGGGGCTGGCGTGGCGCCGGCACGGGGCTGGCACGGGGCTGACGCGCGGCCGGCACGACGCTGGCACGGGGCTGGCGTGAATCTGACACGGGACTGAAGGAAGGAAGCAGGCATGGACATGCAGGAAACCGCAGGTAAGGCTATCGACGCAGACGCGACGCCCGTCTCCGGCAAGCCGGGCGAGAGGACCTCGGAGAGGATCTTCCGCTCCGCGCTGCCCATCTGGGAGCGCTGCTACCAGCACCCCTTCGTGCAGGGGCTCGGCGACGGCTCGCTCTCGCACGACCGCTTCGCGCACTTCATGGTGCAGGACCACAAGTACCTCTCCATGTACGCGCGCGTCTTCGCGCTGGGCGTCGTGAAGAGCGAGTGCGACCGAGACGCGCGCGAGTTCGCGAGCTTCATCACGTCGACGTTCCAGGCCGAGCAGAGCCTGCACGACGAGTACCTCGGCCAGCTCGGCATTTCTCCCGAGGAGGTCGAGCGGACGCCGATGTCGCTCGCGAACAACGCCTATACCAGCTACATGATGAACGTCGCCCTGCGCGAGGGTCCGGCGGAGATCATGGCGGCCGTGACGGCGTGCTCGTGGAGCTACAAGTACATCGGCGACAAGCTCGAGGCGCGCGAGAACGCCACGTCCGACGAGTTCTACGCCAAGTGGCGCCACACCTACTCGAGCGAGTGGTACCGCGCGTCCAACGACCACGACATCGAGATGCTCGACCGGCTCTCCGCGGACTACACGCCCGAGAGGGTCGCGCGACTCGAGAGGATTGTGCTCGACTGCAGCGAGTTCGAGTACAGGTTCTGGGACATGTGCTGGAACAAGGAGTAGGGGAGAAGGACGGTTTCGTGATGATTGCCTGCCGCGGTTGACTCCCTTGCGCCCCGCACCCAATATGAACGTCGTTCACATTGGGTGCGGGGACGGCGGAGGGCCGCCCCGCAGGGAGAGAGGGGGCGGCCATGTCCCAGGCTGCCACGAAGGTTGACGCTACTTCCCAGGCCGCTGAGCCTGCAACATCCGCCGTGTCCGAGACGCCTGCCGAGCCCGCGCCTGCCGCGCCCGCGCGCGACCCCATGCCCCGCGGCATGCGGATCGGCGAGAGCGTCTTCGACATCGCCTACCTGCTGTACGACCTCGTCGCTGGCATCACGTTCTTCTCGCTCGCCGCCGGCCGGACCGCGTTCGTGCTCTACGGCCTGCTGGCGCTCGTGCTGGGGGCGGGCGACGCGTTCCACCTGGTGCCGCGCGTGCAGATGCACCTGTTCGGTGTGCGCGACGACACCCAGGCCCGCCTCGGGCGCGGCACGCAGGTCGCCTCGGTCACGATGACCGTGTTCTACGTGCTCCTCTACCTCATCTGGCTGCAGCTCTTCCCCGGCGTCGGGGCGCCCGCCGCGATCGGCGCGCTCATGCTGCCCAAGACCCTGACCTACATGTGGATGATCGCCATGGGCCTGCAGCTGCTGCCCGTCCTGTAGGGGCTGGCGTGAAGCCTCAGGCGACCTCGCGGGAGGACATCCTGGCTGCGTGCCGGCGACTCGTGCGCGAGGGCGGGCTCGAGGGCGTCAGCGTGCGTGCCGTCGCGACGGCGGCGGGCGTGGCCCCGGGCACCCTCTACCATTACTTCCCGGACAAGCGCGCCCTGCTCACGGCGGTCACGGCCGACGTCTGGCGCGAGGTGTTCGACCTCGACGCGCTGCCCGCCGCGGGCGAAGCGCCGGCCGCCGCGGGCGATACGCCGGCCGCCGTGGGCGAAGAGCTGGCCGCGGGCGACGCGCTGCCCGCCGCGGGCGAAGCGCCGGCCGTCGCGGGCGAGAAGGACGTCGGCTTTCCCGGCTACGTGCGCGCGCTCTTCTCGGGCGCGCGGTTGCGGCTCGCCGCCTATCCCGGCTTCGCGCAGGAGCACGGCCTCGACCTCGTCGCCCAGGCGGGGCACGCGGAGGATGGGAGGCGCCGCATGGACGCCTTCCTGGCACGGGTCGAGCGGGCGCTCCTGGCCGCCCTCGCACGCGACGGGCGCGTGTCTGGCCGGGCGTTCGCGGACGGGCTCACCCCCGAGGCGCTCGCCCGCGTCGTGATGCGCGACCTTCTCGCCCTGCTCGTGCTAGGGAGCGAGGACTGTGACGACCTTGTCGCCCTGCTGCGCTCGGTGCTGTACCGGGAGTCGTAGCCGCCTGGCGCGGGCCTGGCACCCGGCTGGCACCGGGCTGGCGCGGGCCTGGCGTCGGGCTGGCGCGGGCCTGGCGCCTCACCTGCGCCAGCACTGGCCTACTCCATGCCGCAGGTCCTTCTCGCCCTGGTCCGGACTGGTCCGTATAGGCCGTTTGCGTCGACTGACCCGCAATTTGCGAGCAGGTCACTCGCTTTGCCCGCAGCGAGCGGGCAGCTGCGCGCCCCCTGCGGGCAGATTGTTACGCCCGTATGACACGGTTTTATCATCAACGGAGGGCTATTGCTAACTCGTTATGACCCGGTCAGAATCGGAGGCGTCATGCGCCCGCCGACACAAGCCGGCGGCAGGCCTAGCGCGTGCGAGCTCGCACCACCTGACAGGAGGAGATCGGAATGAAGCTGCTTCGTGCCATGCGCGAGCCCCTGAAGTACGTCCAGGGGAAGGGTGCCCTGCTCAAGTTCAAGGAAGAGATGGGCTACATGGGCCAGCGCTGGCTCTTCATCTGTTCCAAGAGCGGCTACAAGGCCTGCCACGACCAGGTCGAGCAGAGCTTCGGCGACGGCCCGGAGTACCGTCGCTGGGAGGTCTTCGGCGGCATCTCCAGCAAGGGCGAGATCGAGAAGATGAAGCAGATCGTCGCGGAGGACAAGATCGACGCGGTCGTCGCGTGCGGCGGCGGCTCGGCGGTCGATACGGCGAAGGCCACGGCCTACTACACGGGCAAGCATGTCGTCATCATCCCGACGGTCGCCGCTACCGACGCGCCTTGCACGGGCCTCTCCGTCATCTACAACGACGACGGCAGCTTCGACAAGTACCTCTTCTATCCCACCAACCCCGACGCGGTCATGGTGGACTCGCAGGTCATCGCCAACGCCCCCGTGCGCTTCCTCGTCGCGGGCATGGGCGACGCGCTCGGCACCTTCTTCGAGGGCCGCGCCTCCATCCGCACCGAGTCGCCGAGCCTCGAGGGCACCGGCATCACGCGCGCTGGCATGGCGCTGGCCAGGCTCTGCTACGAGACCCTGCGCAACTACGGCAAGCAGGCTATCGCCGCGTGCGAGAACAACGTGGTGACCCCGGCGCTCGACGCCATCATCGAGGCCAACGTCTACCTGTCCGGCGTCGGCGCGGACAACGTCAACTGCGCGGCCGCGCACTCCTTCTACAACGGCCTGACCTCGCTCGGCGGCCACAGCGCGCCGCACGGGTGCTGCGTCGCCTTCGGCACGCTCGTGCAGCTTACGCTCGAGGGCGCCACGAAGGAGGAGTTCGAGGACATCCAGGGCTTCTGCCTGGAGGTCGGCCTGCCGGTGACCCTCGAGGAGCTCGGCATCACCACGGACGAGCAGATCCGCACGATCGCGAAGAACGCCTGCGTCCCAGGCGAGACGATCCACAACCTCGCGGGCGACGTCACGCCCGACGAGCTCTACGCCGCCATCGTCGCGACTGACGCCCAGGGCAGGGCGCTGCTCGGGAAGTAGGCACCCGCGCTGGTGCGGCGGCCGTGCTGGTGTGGCGGCCGCGCTGGTGCGGCGGCCGCGCTGGTGCGGCACCCGCGCTGGTGCGGCGGCCGCGCGATTGCATTGCCCTAGCGGCTGAAGTGCGCATTCGTGGGTCGTTCCGGCAGGATGCCTGCCGGAACGACCCTTTTCGTGGAGGTGCCCGCACGGCGTCGCCCCGGCGACCGGCGTCCGCGGCGTGAGCCTGGGGGCGGTGGACCTGCCGCTCCTGCCCGGACCTGCCGGGCCTGCCCTCGCGGGGCCTCCGTGCAACGCTCACACCGACTTGTGCATTTCGGCGACTTAGGGACGGGTCGCGGGCTGCAGGCGGTTCGGCGAGGGAGGGGAATTGCGCGTCCGATGTCTCTCTGCCAACCCGAATCCTGGGCAAATGCGAATCCGAGCCGACGAGCGGTGGCCCGGCAGGCCTGCGAGGACGTCCCAATCCATCCCTAACCCGCTTAAATGCACAACCCCATTGGAGAAGTTGCGTCGGGGTCCTGGTGCCGTTGCCCCGTCGTGCTCTCCGGCGGGGCTAAGGGCGCGACGGGGCGCAGTCCGGTTCGCGACGGGGGCGGACAACTGGACGCCGATCGCGACGGGAGTGATAGCCTGGCTCCACCCGGGTATCGACTATACTCGACAATTAGATGAGTTTTTATCGACTGTAGTCGACACTTGAGGGTCGTACCATGAACCACGATGTCATCAAGCGGGTGATATTCGACCAGCGCCGCGTTATCCAGCGCATGCGCATCGTCCCTCGCAGGTACGTGCTTGAGCCTGGCGCCAACTACATCATCGTCGGCATGCGGCGCGCGGGAAAGTCGACCCTCCTCTATGAGCGAGCGCGCGAGTTCGTCGCCCAAGGCGCCGAATGGAGCCAGGTCGTCTACGTGAACTTCGAGGATGAGAGGCTCCTCGGCTTCACCCTCGCCGACTTCGACGACGTCGTTCAGACTGCCGCCGAGCTGACGGACGAGGAGCCCTACTTCTTCCTCGACGAGGTCCAGAACGTAGTCGGATGGGAGCGGTTCGCACGCCGCCTGGCTGACGAGCGGCGACGGGTCTACGTCACGGGCAGCAACGCCGAGATGCTCAGCAGCGAGATGGAGCAGCGCCTTGGTGGCCGCTACCTCGTGTGCGAGCTGATGCCCTACTGCCTCGACGAATACCTCACGGCGTGCGGCATCGACCATGGCGAGGAGGCGCTGCTCACGGCCGACCTCGTCGGCAGGGTGCAGGGGGCCACGGGCGACTATCTCCGCGACGGCGGCCTCCCTGAGTCCGTCGGGTTTCTCGACAGACGCTCCTATGCGGAGGGCGTATACCAGAAGGTGCTCCTTGGCGACATTGCCGCCCGTCATGCAATCAGGTCGGTGCCGACTCTGAGGATGCTCGTCAAGAAGGTGGCGGAGACGGTTACGAGCGAGGTCACTTTCGCATCCCTCCGGAAGGCCGTCTGCGCGACTGGGGCCTCCATCAGCGTGGACTCGGTGATCGACTACCTCTCCTATGCGGAGGACGCATACCTCCTCTTCCGGACGAGGAACTTTGCCTCGCGCTTCTCACAGCGGGAGGGCACGCCCCGCTTCTACTTCTGCGACAATGGCGTCCTGGGGCTCTTCCTCGTGAACAAGGCGTCGTCACTGCTCGAGAACGCCGTCGCCCTGGGGCTCAGAAGGCGGTTCGGCGACGGGGTCTACTACTTCAAGTCTGCCAGGACTGGCATCGACGTGGACTTCTACGTTCCGGACGCCTCGCTTGCGGTGCAGGTCTCGTATACGTTGGACTCTGGCAGCGAAGGGCGGGAGGTGGCGAGCCTCGTGGCCCTCGCGCGCGACGGAAGGCTCGCCCCGCGCCGCTCGGTCATCGTCACGTACGCGGATGACGAGAGGACGATCGAGGCCGGCGGAGGGAGGGTCGAGGTCATCCCGCTCTGGAGGTTCCTGCTGGAGGGGTAGCCGTACCGGCGCCGGAGGTCGCGCGGAGCGCGGCGGGCACGGGCGGCCCGTAGGAACGCCGACCGGCGGCCGTGGGCGACGCGCCCGACGGCAGATGATTGGTGCGAACGATGCGTGACGGGGAGGCTTGCATGGATGCTTCGATCTCTCAGATGCGGCAGGGCCACTGGCTCCTTGCGGCGTGCTGCGCGCTGTACCTGGCGTGGTGGGCCATCTTCTTCTGGCCCAAGGTAAGCGGGGGAGAGGCGCAGGGGGCGATCCGCGGCGTCGGCGTGGCGGCGATTCTGGGCGCCGCCGCATGCGGGCTCCTCGGGGCGACAAGGACGTGCGCTGGCGCGGCTCAGCTGGTGCGCGGCGGCGCGGTGCCGGCGGTGGCCGTGGGGTCCGTGGTGCTCTACCTGGTGCTTCTCGCCGTCACCACACGCGCGTTCGGTCGGCAGCCGACGACGGAGCTGGTGCTGTTCGTGGCCTGGCTGGGGATGGAGCTGCTCTGCGCCTGGGCGCTGGGGAGCGCGGGCCGCGGCGGCGCGGCCGCGCTTGCCGTGGCGCTCGCAATCGCGGGCTTCGTCGTGAGCCTCGTCTGCTACGTGCTGTACTACCGGCTGGCACCGCTGCCGTCGTTCGTCGACGGCTGCCTGCCGCTCGCGCTGATCGGCGTCGTGAGCGCCGCGCTCGCGCTGGCGATGTAGGGCAGGTGCGGCCTTACCTCCGCAGGGGGGCATGCGCTTTGGAGCCTGTGCGGCATCCCCTACGACGAGGGTGCCCTCGACGGCAGGAGCCTTCTAGCGGCGCTTGGGGCTTCTCCCGACGAGGCTTGGGTATACCATCGTGCTCGTCCGACACCGGAAGACCAAGGAGGACCCGCCATGGAACCAGAAGCCACGCCCGTTGCCGCGCCCGCCGCCGCGCCCGCCGCCGCCACACCCCTCGACGCGCTCGTCGTCTACTGCCACCCGTGGGAGGGCAGCTACACCCACGCCGTGCTCGAGGCGGTAGAGCGCGGCCTCGGGCGCTCCGGCGCGAGCTTCGAGGTGATCGACCTCTACGGTGACGGCTTCAGCCCCGCGATGAGCGCGGCGGAGCTCGCGCACTACTCCACGGGCGAGGCGACGGACCCGCTCGTCCTTCGCTACCAGGGCCTGCTCGCGAGGTGTCGCCGTCTCGTGCTCGTGTTCCCGGTCTGGTGGAACGACGTGCCGGCGATGCTTCGGGGCTTCCTCGACCGCGTCATGCTGCCGGGGTTCTCGTGGGAGGCCACGGGCGCGGGGCTCGCCGGCAAGCTCCAGAACATCCGTCGCGTGGACGCGTACACGACCTCGTCCAACCCCACCGACTACATGCGGGAGCGGCTGGGGGACGGCATCCAGGGCACGCTTCTGGACGCGACCTTCTGGCAGCTGGGCTGCGGCGCGGGAACCTGGCATAACCTGGGCGGTATGGATGCCACCGACGAGGGCGAGAGGCGTCGCTGGCTCACCGAGGTGGAGGAGGAAGTGGCCGCTCAGGCGTGATTCGGGGCGGGTGCGCTGGCCGCGTCGGCTTGCAGCGTCGCCCCGGCTAGGGCACGAGCCTCAGGTTGGCCGCACCGCCCCGCGGGCCGCCCGGTCCGTCTGGACCGTCCGGGTCGTCCAGCTCCTCGGCCTGGCGGCGATCCCACTCGTCGAACAGCGCGCCCGTGCGCCACTTACGGATGCGCGCGTTCACGGCGTCGAGGCTGAAGCGCTCGAAGAACTGCGAGTACCCCCAGGCGCACATTTCGTCGTGGTCGGGGTCCTTGGGGTCCGCAATCGCCTCGAGGAAGTGCTCGAACCCGCGGGTGCCCCCCACGTCCTCGGGGGGCGCGTCGCCCACGCCGGCGGTGCAGGCCGGCATGTCGCCCTTGTAGCAAGGGATCGTCTCGACCAGCTTGATCTTGTGCACCCACCAGTCGCCGTAGTCGTAGGTGTAGGTCGCCGTGCGCGTGCGCGGGAACACGTCCAGCAGGTTGACGCCGTTGGCGTCGACGACGCGCCGGACGTCGTCGTGGCCGAGCATCGAGTCGACGCCGCCCGCGTCGGGGTCGACGAGCATGAGCTTCTCGCGCTTGCTCGTGAGCTGGAAGTCGAAGAGGTGGTAGTCCCACCACAGGAATGACGCCTGGATCACGTCGTGGAGGTCGGCGAAGGTCATGTCCTGGGGGACGACGACCTCGCGCCAGCACGTGCGGCCGCCGAGCTGGAGGTCGATCCTGAAGCGGAAGGCCGGCTCGTCGCTGCGCAGGCGCGAGGTCTCGAGGTTCTCGGCCACCTGGCGCTGAAAGTCGTTGATGAGGGAGCCGTAGATGTTCACGAGGGTGCGCGCCATGGACTCGCCGTCCTCGGTGAGGACGAGCGGGCTGGACTTCTTCTTCGAGGAGATGAGCCCGTCGCGCTCGAGCGAGGCGAGGACGTGGTCGTCGTAGGTCCGCCAGGCCTTGGCGACCGTCTTCTGCCCGGCCTTCTCGTCCCAGGACGTGAGGTAGATGAGCATGAGGGTGAAGTCGTGCATCAGGTCGATTTCATCCATGGGGCCTCCGATCTCTTGGCGAGAAGGGCGTGTTGCTCGGGCGTGTGCGCTTGGACCATGGTACCGCGTCTTCGTATGAGCGGAGGCCTCACGTCCTTCTCGTCCACAGCTGGCCGCTGGGACGGGTCGCAGGCTGTGGGGGTTGCAGGCTAGCGCGGCCCCCGGCGCCTCACGCGGCCAGCTCCCGCTTGCCGAGTTACGCACGGCTGAAACCCGCCTTCGCAAAACCCCAGATAAGAGAAGGCGGGAGGCCCGCCGAATGGCAGGTCTCCCGCCCCATGTGACTAACCTTGCGCCCGGACGGGCTCGCTCGGACGAGGTCCTTCTCCCCGGGCGTGGCCCACTCCCTAGGCCGCCTGCTGGCGAAGCATCCAGAGGGTCTTGGACAGGCTCGCGATGTAGTCGTCCATCTTCGCGCTCACGAGCGCGTTGGACTCGGCGTCGGCGTGCGCCTTGATCGAGCTGACCTGCTCCAGGATGCGGGAGAGGTCGGCGCGTACGTTGGCGAAGGCCTCCTTGCTGGTGAGCGCCTCGTCCGGCCGCTCCTCGATGTCGGATGCGGCGAGCACCTCGGAGAGCGAGGCGATGGGCTTGCCGCCCAGCTGCAGGATGAGCTCGGCCACATCGTCGATCGCGGGGAGCAGCTCGTCGTAGAGCTCCTCGAGCTGGGCGTGTGCCTGGAAGAAGTCGCTGCCGCTGACGAACCAGTGCTGGTTCTGGAGCTTGTGGTACTCGACGGTGAGGTTGGCGAGAAGGGCGTTGAGCTTGGTCTCCATGGTTAGTTCCTTTCTGTCTGGTCCTATCGGATGTTTCATAATAGGACTGTTTCTTGTTAGTGGAACTATACCCAACGAGCGCGCACTTGTAAACAGGAATCTATCCTAATAATGACTTCACATCTCCTACACAAATACGTGCGATGCGGCCGTCAGTGCGCCCAGCCGGGCCGCGGGGACCCGTGCGGGCCACGGGGCCCCGCACGGGCCGTGGGCCTCGCGCGGGTCGCGACGGCCCCGCGCGGGTCGCGACTGCCTCGCGCGCCCCCTCGAA
>Ga0256406_1004907_pt1 | contig 14784 bp, 13 predicted proteins | sample RumenRJG_03DNA_FD_185986 | JGI IMG/M metagenome (GOLD analysis project Ga0256406, IMG submission 185986) | Bovine rumen microbial communities from Lethbridge, Alberta, Canada - RJG_03 | ecosystem: Host-associated > Mammals > Digestive system > Stomach > Rumen | place: Canada: Alberta | collected... | reverse complement strand
TGTAGCGAGTGACCAGCCAAGCCAACAGCACAAGCCTATCATCGATAATGTGATGATTGAAAGCCCGCAGGGGTATGGGGTGGGGCAAAAAGTATTGGGCGATCCTCACGGACGGCCCAATACAAAAAATAAGTGATTCGACAAAGAAAAAAATGAAAACTTAATTTTAAGTGGGTATTCAGAATACAATTATGAAAGAAATTTTGGAAAATGGAATGTTTTAAATTATGCGCCGTAGGCGATAGACTGCGTAAATGACGATAGTGATGATGAAAATTATGAGGATGAAATAAGGAGCGGAGCTTGGCTTGGAGCTTTGCTTCTTGGCCGATTTGAGTTTCTGGGACTGGGTGACCAGAGCCATGCTGTCCTTCAAATCGGCGTTGAAGAAGGACTTCTCTTCGCTGTCGTCAGCGATGTGTAGTCCGTAGATTTTGAGAGCTGTAGGCTCTGATGGGGGCAGCAGGTATGAAGGGACTTGAGAATGCCGCGAAGCGGATGCGGAACGCGAAGCGTTTCGGATGCGCTTGCGGGCTGGATTATGCGAGATGGATTGCGAGTCAGACGGAGTCTCCAAGGGACATTCCATCCCATATGGATACTCCCTTGGAGACTCCGGCGACGTGGCAAATATCATGATGATGCTGTCTGCAGACAGATGGAACTGTCTGGAGAGAGAATCGAGTGTGCGGTAAAAAGTGAGACGGGATGCCGTCACGGAGGCCGTCTCACTTTCACTTACCGCCTTTTCGGACGTGCGCATCGTCCTGCAGGAAGTAAGTGACGTCAAACAAACGATGAAAATAAGTATTATAAAGCGAGTGAAGTATTTCATTTTGAAGGTGATTTAAAGATGTAATCGTATTCGTGAACGTCAAACGACGGACATGATTTCTTAGCATAGATGCAGAGGGCAGGGTAGCCTTTGCAGTGACTGCAGGGATGATTGGGATCTTTCTTCTTCAGACTGCAGACCAGCTCGCGATGTCCGTGCAAGGTGGCGCCCGGATATGTCTTGTGAAGCATTTCCAAGAGATTTGCCAACGCTACCTTTTGTGCAGGCGTTCGCGTATCCTTGGGCGTCTTGCCATCCTTGGCACAGCCTCCGACGTAGACAATGCCGATGCTATGGCGGTTGTGCCCATCCTCAGAACAATGGGCGCCCACCATATCGATGGGCCGGCCGTCGTGAATGGTGCCGTCGAGGTAAATCACTTTGTGATAGCCGATGCAGCGCCATTTGTTCTGGGTGCGGTGGATGTCGTCAATCTGCTTGACGGTCATCTCGCGACCTTCAGGCGTAGCCGTGCAATGGACGATTATCTCACGTATCTCGCGTGTCATTGCTCGCCTCCTTCCTCTTTAGCGTCGATTTCAGATTTGAGCTCTGCGAACTTGGTGTGGATGTATATGCTCACACCGAATATCGAGCCAGCGTATACAAGACATTGTGCGAAAAACAAGAGCACAGAGTCAGATATCTCACCTGTGGGCGGTACGACGAAGCCCGCTGTGGCGAGTCCTACTCCAGCCATCAGCATGGCGATAGCTGAATAAATTTGGATGTCAGTCCTAGTTTCTTTGGTCATGATGTGTAGGTTTGGATGTTGATGGCGCAAAGGTATGTGATGTGTTTCAATCTTAAAAAGACATAAATAGGATGGCGTTTCAGTTGAATTTTGTAATTTTGCAGAATTAAAGATAGAGTTAGATTTAATATAATGAAGAATTCAATCGCAAATTACGTTAAAGTTCCATATATTAACGAGGTACTAAAAGAATACTTCTGCAAGCATCCTGGAGAAACTATTTTGGCCAAAGACCTGATGGATGAGTTCATGAAGGTAGGTTTGTTTAAAAGAAATGATAAAGATGGTCAGCCTATTCGTAATGTATTAAAAGAACTTGATGAAGATGGCCGGCTTGATTGGATTCCCTATGCTTATGCTGAACGGAAGAATGCCAAGACCTTTTGGTATTTTAAAGATATACAATTAAAAAAATAACTATTAGAGATATGACCATCGATACCACCAACATGTGCTCGCACCTACAGAAGAAGCTATTTGAAGAGGATGGCTTATATCATCCTCTTTGGATAGCTATGCAGAATGATGCTGAGCTGACGGCCGTAGTCCGCTCCCGCCAACTCCATATCTACCGCAACGGTAAGAAAGTTTTGGTGTTGGCTGGCAAATCAGCTCCTAAAATTATCAGAGAAGATAAACTCTGTGAAATGCTGCTACAATGACGCTAACCTACATCTTCCATAGCGGTTTTGTGCTAGAAACAGAAAAGTCCATCCTGATATTCGACTACTGGTTGGACGTGAGTGGCATTGTGCCACCGTTCCTGAAGAAGGATAAGCATGTCTATGTCTTCTCCAGCCACTTCCACGAAGACCATTTCAATAGTGCCATCTTCGAATGGCGAAAGCAACATGAGAACATTACCTATATCCTTTCTAAGGACATCTACAAGCATCGAAGAGCCAACAAGGAAGATGCAGATGTATGGCTGGCCAAGGGCGGAGTGTGGTCAGACGACACTTTGTCCGTATGGGCATTAGGCAGCACAGACAGCGGTGTTTCGTGGATAGTAGAGACAGAGGGTAAACGTATCTTCCATGCCGGCGACTTGAACAACTGGTATGCGCGGTTCCTGCCAGAAGCCGTGCCTGGCGAGACCATCTATAGTGAGGAGCTTGACGAAGAGATTGACCCAATAGCCCATGAAAAGCAATACTTGGGCGAGCTGAAGGATATCCGCAAGATTACCGATAGTTTTGATGTGGTGATGTTCCCAGTTGATGGGCGCATCGGTAACGGCTATACCCTTGGAGGCCGACAGTTCATAGAGCGCTTCAAAGTTGGTCTCTTTGTCCCCATGCACTTCGTGGCCAGCGGCTTCGAGTCCGCAAGGCGCATGAAGGAGTTCACAGATGAAAAAGGAATCTCCTTCTGGGAAATCAAGAAAGAGGGAGAAACGATAGATATCTGAATGATTGAGAAAAATACAGGGAAAAGATAGGTAGTATTCTTGGAATTTTGTATCTTTGCCGTAAATTACTGACCTATGCAAAATTTCTTCCTTCCAGAAATCAATGGCCTATTAGGTATCTTCCTAATAGTGCTCATCCTTGTGTTTGTTCTGAAGGGGTGGAAGAATAGACGAAGGGGGAAGGTCAAGATCGAGATTGATGGTCCCTTCATAGAACTCGGTGTAAAACCCGTTTCCGAAGGGGATGAAGTAAGATACGCCTACAAGATAGAAAATCGCTATTTGGCCAACGTGCGGAACAAAAAGAAGCACGCCGAACTGGACTTGGAAGCCGACAGCGAGGAAGAGCTGAGAAGAAAAGTGCAGGAAACCTTCAAGGCATGGTCACAATGTGGAAAGAAGCGGGATCTGCCTGGTGATATCATGATAAATAACTAAATGATTATGAAAAAGATACATATACTATTTTCGATTATAATCATCATTACTTTCCTTTTCCTGTTTTGTTATCAAGAAAAGCCTGATGTTCAACAATTATCAAGTAATTGGGAAGTAACACAATATGGTGATACCATTATACACAATGGAGATGGTACAATTAGTATCCCTATGCAAAATGGTTCTTTTGTAAGCATGCCAGAGGAACATTATTGGGAAAGTAGAAAACAGATACATGAGTATAATGAACAGCACCGTAATGACCCACAAGTTAAGAAATCAAAAGTCGTTCGCATTAAGCAAAGAGTCAGTGCTAGTGCATGGGTAGACGCAGGTGATTTACGTTCTGACCCATATGATGAAACAGAAATAGAGACGGATGTAATTGTTGAAGATGATGACGTTGATTGGCTTCCATAATTACATTATTCTGATTCAATTGAACTATCTTAGTGATTAGAAGAACTGGCAGATGAATAATTCAGATAAGATCATAACTATCAATAAAGTACTTGCTGATTATTTCGGCAAGCATCCTGGGGCTACAGTTATGGCCAAGGAAATGATGAATGATTTTATAAAGGCAGGAGTCTTTCCTGCTGACAATAAGAAAGGATTACCAATACGCAAACTTCTACGCGATTTGGATGATGCAAACAACTTGCATTTGATACCTTACGTTCGTGTAGAACGAAAGGCTGTGAATCGTAATTGGTATTTCTGCGATACGAGTATAACTATTCCCCCCCAGAGTTATCGTAGTAATTCCAATTCAAATGCCGAAGTAATTAAAAATGTTGTAACTAGGCATATAAAAAGTGAACGACAGAATAAATACAGAGATGAAGACTATGTTATAGACCTTTGCGACGAAGTGCTTAATCTTAAAGCAAGCCGTCAGCATCGATTCAACTTTCTTGTGGGGGATACGGGAAAGCCATTGCCCACAGATGCTTACTATGCTGAACATAATCTTGTAGTAGAATATCGTGAGCGGCAGCATACAGAATCCGTAGGATTTTGGAACAAGATGACAGCCAGCGGCGTGCTAAGAGATGAGCAGCGTCGGCGATACGACCAGCGTCGTAGAGATGTACTACCAAAGTATGGAATCAAGCTTGTTGAAATTTCATACACAGACCTTCTTCATAATAGTCAGAAACGCCTATTGCGAGATAAAGACATTGATTTAGAAATCATAAGAAGATTGATATCTTCCAAATTGAACTCCAATGAATAATGAATTATATATCAATTATTTGTGAAAATAGTAGTAATATATAATTTTTAATGATTGTATCTTCTGTAATTATCGTCGAGAGCTTTGGCTACCAGACCGACGAATGACTGGCCGATGTTATCAGCCAGGAAGTCACGGAGGTTGAGGACTGAGGAATAATACTTTCGAGAGAACCACTTTTTGGCGACACGACGCTTTTCCCGGCCGATGTCGCCATTATTGCCTCTTGGTATTTCCTTTCCTGTTCCGAAGTCTTGCCAAAGGCCATATTCGATGTGCCAGGCACCAGGTACCTGGCACATCACAAATCTACCCAAACAGCGTCTTTACATAATCCTCATCGTAATCAAACAGAACATGGTTCTCTAAGAACTTGGGGCGCTCTCCCCAAAGATGAACATCATTGTAAGGCGTATTTGATATGATATAGCTGTCGAGTGAAATGTCTGAATCGTTCAGCGTGGGTTCCACCTCTTCCTTCAGTGTCTTGAAAAGTTGAATCTTTGGATGGTCCAAACTCTGCAAGTTGCGGATGCCCTTTGGGTCGATAAATACAACCCTTTGTTTCTGTCCCTCATTTACCCATAGGATGAAGTCTGGATAGAATCCACTTGCCTCGAAGAATCCAATTCCCTTGCGGCTCTCGTTACGCAACAGATAGATTTCCTTGCCTTTCAAGTGTCCGTCCTTATGAGTCTCGTAATAATCACGAAGACTTCTCACAAAAGCAGTCTCGCCAACGTTCAGCGCCACAGGGGATATCTTTACCAAGGGCTCATTAGTATCAGGATCAACCATCACTTTATTTCCATTAGCATCCTTCTCTCTCAGACACAAGATGGGATAGAACAGATGTTGGTCAAAACGAAGTGCTTGAAGCCATTGACCATTAATCTGATAATCTCTTTCCAGATTGCCAGAGATAATCTGCTCACGCAGGTCCATCAACTTGTCAATCCACTCCTGCTTGTCGTTGCGCACCTCAATCGTATATTCATCAAAGAAGTTGGGATCGTTCTGGTCAATATATACCGTTTCCATGTATTTCGACTCCCACTTACCCTTACTCCGTTTGTAGGCTCTTTCTACAAAACCACGCAGTAACGCAATGGTGATTTCTTCCCAACGTGCCACGTCACGTCCATAGTCATGGAACTCCAAGTCTGCATCCTGTATAATCAGTTCATACCAGTCCGTGTTAAGCATCAAATTTTGAAGCATTTCGACGCTAATCTCCATATTATACCAACTGCGCTCGTTCTTCATCCGTTCTATGGCGAAGAAGATTCGATTCCAATTCAGCAGATTTAGATGGGCAGGCCTCAACTTGCTTTCAGTCATCTCTGCAGCAGCATCCACACCAGCTCGCTGACTCCAGATAGCATCAACCTTGGGTGTCCAGTCCACCTTCACATGCATACCTTTCATCATGTCTTCAGGCTTCACCTTCACCATCTTCTTGAAATCATAGCCTTTTTTCAAACGAACAATCTTCAGGCGCTTCTCGCCCAGCAAATTGACTGTTGGAATGGCAATAGGAGTATAGGTATCTTCATTATGTGGAAGCCCTTCATCCTCCAGATATTTGCGGAAGGTTTCCATATAATCAGCTCTCACGCCAAAGATATTCAGTGTCTCAATCTCGCGCAGACCTTTGGGTATTGGTCCAGGATTATAACTGCTATCCAATGCGCTGCTACGCTTCAGTGAATACTTAAAGCCTTTCAGACGTACACCACGGCCAAATAACTGAATAATCTCAGAACCCTCACTGCGACCAACGTTCATCAATCCCATAGCCGATACACGCCAGCTACTCCATCCCTCACTAAACTTCTTTGAACCTATCAGGATATTGATAGTTGAATCTTCGTTATTAATCTTAGTAAAGAGTGATGAAGTACCAAATTCAAGTGTTTCACAATCAAGTCCTCTTGCTTCGCATAATTTAATCAGCGAATCACTATCACCAACATTGATCACACCAAAATAGTCAGCATTGCCAACACGCAAACCAATCTCCTTATCGCCACCTTTCTGTTTGTCTACATGCAGATGAGCATTGGTTGTGGTGGTATGAAACAATTTTTCTAACACCTTTTTATATACCTGCTGAGCAAAAGCATCTTCTTCACCCAGTTTCAAGCCTTCTTTCGTCAGCATAAAACTATTAGCAAAAAGCGAATAGCCTCGAGGATTCTTGATACCATCATCTGGGTTCAACAAACGATTGATATAGCCAGTAAATTCCTGTGGCTTATCGACAAAGGCCTGCAGGAACAGTAATATCTGCACTACATCACTAACATCCTGCCCTCTAACCTTTCTTACTGCATTAACAGAACCTCCGACGAAAATACCTAATGGACGAGCTATTAAGAAGGTATTTTTTACTTTTGGAGATCTTTCATATACCAGCGTCTGCTCATAAAGACACAATAGATATGCCGTCAAGTACATATTCAGCAATTCTTCATCGTCCCACGAAGCCATGTTCATGATGCGATAGTCCTTACCATAGCCATCATTATAGAAATAGCGGTAGCTGTAATCAAACAGTGTGGCCTTGCCATATTCCTTCAGCAGCGCATCCCTGCTGGCTCCTGACTGAGCAGCAATAGCTTGTCCGAAAGTGGCTGAATATTCAAAAGAGAAGCCTTCCTGAGTCAGCGTATTGCGATAGCCTTTCCAAACTTCTCCTCCACTTCCTTTATGTCCTTCATCAACCAACACCAGGTTGTTGCCTTCGAAACTCTCCACAGCAACAGTTTTGTCTCCATCTGTATCGGCCAGTTTGTTGATGTCAATCACTTCAATGGTCTTACCTGTAAACATGCCTCCTCTACCTTGTTTGGAAAAGAGTTCTGCACTGAAGTTTGAGAGATAAAGCTCTTGTAAATGCTGACTTGATAGTCCTTCGTTAGGTGTCAATATCAGAATGCGATTAAGTGGCTTAGCATGATATTTCTCTGCATAGTGTAGATACTGCTTGATATTGATGTGCATCATGAGCGTCTTTCCAGAGCCTGTGGCACACCAATAGGCCAGCTTATTCATGTCGTCTTCATTGAAGTCATCCATTCCGTGCCAGGTTTCTGCACGAAATTTGAAATCATCATTCAGGAAGGTGTTAATGTCCTGGCGCAATTGCTCTTGGCTTGCAAAGAAACGATCTAAATAAACCTCAGTAAACAGCAGTGACAGATACTGATAATACTTCCACTGTATCTTTTCTGGTCTGCGTTCGTTTATTTCGTTGGTATGTCTCACGATGTTTTGGTCATACTCAAACAATTTCTCCTGTGGTATATGCAAGTCGTACTGATGTTGTTTCAGCGCATAGTAAAAGCGTGAAACGCCTTCATCGTCCGCACCTTCCAGTGCAGGGTCTTTCAGGTCACGGCTCAATGCCTCCAGGTCTTTGCAGCCCAAGAGACTCAGAATATATTTGTGAAGCACCAATGCCTCTTGCAATCGTGCTGGCTGAGTATTTTGTCTTCTTCCTCTTGGCATAGCTTAATTCTCCTCAAACATACGTTTTGCGAATTCCTCTTCTGTAAGCACTACCTTCCAGTGGTCTTCATCGCGTTTCAGGTTTGGCAGGGTGTTATCACCATTCACATAGATGAGGTCGAACTCTGTGTCGCGTGTACGGAAGTCCATCTTGTCGAAGAACATACAGAGCTGGTCATTGTTCACCACCTTACAGTTACGCCAAATAACCAGTGTCTTCAACCCTTCACGATGTGTCTTACCCTGCACCACGCAGATATTATCATCCTGAAACCAGTCTTCAGTCTCTACGTTCAGACCTATCAGGTAGTTGAAGGTTTCCACCATATCCACCTTCGTTTCCACCAGTTCATTATCCTTGGTGGTCTTCAGCGTCATCTCGAAAGGATTCTCAAACCACTTCAGATTCAGCAGTGAGTCGCGTGTCTCTGTATCGAGCATATAGCTGAGCATATAACTTTCTTGGAACTCTTCGTTTGTCCAGTCTGTCTGTTGTTCCTTGATTTCAAGATTGTTCAGTGTATCCTCGTATTGCTCCAAGCGGATGTATTTGAAGCATTGAGAAATGCCATTGCGAGAAACGGGTCTTTCGTCCTTCCAACTATCAGAATAGATAACTTTTTCTATCCTTGGTTTTGTTGTATTGTCAAAGATATCCCCAACTTGTGACAAAAGGTATTTTCTATTTCCCTTATCTTTATTCATTTCTATTACAGCATGACCCGTTGATCCTGATCCAGCGAAGAAATCGGCAATTACGAAATCCTTTCCTTTCTTCACGTTTTGTAGAGAAAGAACGTGGTTCAAAAAAGCAACGGGTTTCTTTCCATTACGGAATGAAATACCGCCTTCATCTGTAGCATCATTAAATGCTTTCTCAAAGTCGACAAAATTGGGATATGGAATTTCAATGACATCTTTTCTGTTTAGAGGCGCGCCTTGGTAATAATCCCCGTTTTTCCTTCCGCTTTCAACAGAAGGTGTCCAAAAGAATCTATACCCAAACTTATCATCTCCCATATTAGGAACCTTGAAAATATATCCGCTATGTGTGGAAGCTAAATTTTCTAGATACGCAACATAGAAACGCCCACTAGAGTTTCCTTCTCGAATAGAACCTCTAACGCTGATAGGCTTCAAATAATCAAAACTAGAATCTTTATGTTTAATTATCTTGTAATGACCAGGAGCGTATGCTTCAACTTCCTTGTTTCCCAAGTCTAATAATTCATCAGGTCTTTCATCAAGCTCAATTGTATAAAGATAATCTGCATCTGAGGAGTTGTCTTTCTGACGTTTCAATGGTTTAAAGTTTTCACCATAGGCATACATTAATAACGACTCATAGACTTCATGAAAGTCTTTATCACCTTTTAGGATTCTGTCTTCATGTCGAACTTTTACGCTAAATGTTGTCAAATACTTTGCAAACATATTATCTAAGAGACACTTAGAATTGAATAGTTCATTTTCGTTTATGCTGATAGCAATACTGCTGTCACTAGTCATAAGTTTTTTTGCTATACTAAGTCTATTTTCCATCATAGATAGCCACGAAGAATCTTTGTAGAGATCCTTGTAAACAAATCCATCGCTACCAGTATTGTAAGGTGGATCAATATAGATTGTATTAACGGAATCATTATATTTGTTGACAAGAAGTGCTAATGCATGGAAATTATCAGACTTCACCAGCAAACCATTCGTCTGCTCATCAATATTCTCCATGCTCTTTACCAATTGATGCTTGAACTTAGCATCGAAAAAAGCCGTATCAAGTACAAGGAATTGGTTCTGTTTCAAGAACTCGATAGTCAGGGGTTCGCTGTAGGCCTCAGTCATCATGTCGCCCTGAATCTCATCGATAGCGAACAATCGCACCCACTCCTTACGTTGAGCATCATTGGCAATAATCTCAGGATAAAGTTTTTCTGGCACACGATCAAGGGTTATACAGTAATCACTCTGCACAACAAACTTCTTTTTCAGCCACAGTTTCTTCTGGAAGTTCTCCAACTGCGCTAACATCTGAATAATCTTCTGGCCAACCTGCTTGATGGCCTTTACGACAGACAGCTGATTATTGATGTGCTGAGGATCAAGGTCATCGATATGCAACACCTCGTTCTTGATATAGAAATCCAGCTCACGACTCAGGAAACCACCAAGGTCTTTATGAATAAAGTAGTCGAAAGAATTCTTGGCCGTATAATCCGTCAAGTGCTTCTCCAACAAAGTACGATTAGGATTGTCCTTAATGGGAGCTTTAGCAGTAAGCACTTCTTCAAAGTCAGCAGGCACCAAAGGTGTTATTGTCTCCAACGCAGCAGCCAACAAATCTTTCTGCTTCGTGGCCTTTGGCATCAACTCGTAAGTGAAGTAGATATTCAAATCGCCCTCTGCTGTTACTTCAATCACCTGGTCACCTTCATTTTCTGGTTCCCAGAGTGCAAAGCGACGCTCCATATTATTGGCAGCACGATTGTTGTTCTGCTCTGTGCTGGCATCTTTCAACACAAAGTGAACTTTCTTGCGTGATGTAGGCAATACAAACGTATAATTGCGGAAATACTCTGAGGTCTTGATATAGTACTGGTCGCTATTAGCCCAATGTAGTTTTACCTCCTCACCATTATAAGGAATGGCATAGGTGTTATCCTTATAACGGCGTTTCGACAGAAAGTCGCCACCATCGTAATAGCGAGAGAAGAAGGTCACTAAGTGAGAGAACACCTCACCCTCCATATCAGCAGCATTGCCACCCTGTGCCAGTTGTGCTTTTAGTTTCTTGTACTCAGCTACGTTAGGATTCGAGTCTGGTAGCGTTTCTATATCCATACCTGCAAACATCTGCTCTATCTCAGCCATACGCTGCTTGGCCTGTTGTGTATTGCCACCATCGCCTTGCAGGGCTGTCTTTACCTGCGGGAGCAAATCAACTTGCAGGAAGTGCTGTATCTCGTCACGTTTCTGGTTCATGATACGATAGATGCCAAAATCCAATTCGGCATGATCCATCATGAAGATTTCTTGTAGTTTAGCGACAAACTTGTCGTAGTAATTCATTGCCATATATTGTATTTCTTTTTGTTATTTCACTTTAAATCGGATGACAAACAGATTGTTGGTCTCTGTGGCTTTCACCATGCGTTGTTCCAATTCTGTAATCATCCGTTTGCGCTGTAGGCTTACCTCTTCTTCTTTATCCTCTAAGTCGTTGCGCAGGCGGCGGCGCTTGCGTTTCATCTCCTCCACCTTCTTTTCAAGCGCCAGTTTCTCGGCTACTGATTGTGCATTGCGAGCATCACGTTCTGCCACAAGAATATTCTTTTTTAGCGTAGTGATTTCATCCTCTATGCCGTCTATCACGTCATGCTCCCATGCATATATACGCGTCTCTTCTTGTTGGAAGAACTTGAGGTTTCGCGCATCTATCTCTTTCAGTTTGGAAGTGGAGTGCTGGGACACATCACCTTGCAGACGCTCGCGTATGCTGTCAGCGATGATGTCTGTCTGCACCTCTGAGCCACCGTTCAAAAAAAGCTTTTCGCAATCCTCCTGCGACAAAGATGAGCCATCATTCTGAAAAGCATTAAATAACAGGTATTGTTCATCACTTAGAGCAGAAACTCCTAAGGATGCTAAGACCAAATAGCCTTCACTACCATTCATATATTCAGGCAAAGCCGCATTCATGGGCAAAGCCTGTTGGTCGAAGATGATTTCTGCATTTTCGCTAAGAGATAGTGATAAAGCAGAATTGATGACATGCTGCGCTAAAGGACTACTTAAACGATAAGGAATAGCATCGTCTGTATTCTTCAACATGGCATACTTTCCTGTGCGCTGACCAGCAACGGGAGTACGAAGAACAAAAGTATGTTGCTCGTCATTGAAGACAGCCTCCTTGCTCAACATATATTTGGTAAGTTCCCAGAAGATGTGTTCATAACGATTAAGGAATGTACCTGTGTAGTCTTTCGTCATGCGAAGATGCTCCTGCACATTGATATCAAAGTTCTCAAGCACCTGAGAACGCACTTCCGTCATGCGTTCGTCTATCTGTTGCTGCATTTCGCTTTGCAGCTGTTCAAAAGCCTGATTGATTTCCTCTTCGCTACGACATTGTTGGTATATCTCCCAGATACGCGATTCTATATCAAGCGTATCTGCCTGGCCCAGCACTTCGTCGCTGGCACCAAACACATCGTCGAAAAGTTTAAACTTTGAGGAAAGCAGATTGAATACACGCACATCTGCATAGTTACGCATATTCAGGAAATTAACAACAACCACATCATACTTTTGCCCATATCTATGACAACGCCCTATGCGCTGCTCAATGCGTTGCGGATTCCATGGGAGGTCATAATTGATAACTAAGGAACAGAATTGAAGGTTCAAGCCTTCTGCTGCTGCCTCAGTAGCTATCATAATATCTGCCTCGTGCTGGAAGTAATCTACAGCTGCAGCTCTGCGGTCGGCAGCCTTGATGCCACTTACTTTGTCAGGATGCTCTAAGCACCACTTCTTGTATATCTCGTTGGTCTGTGGTTCGCTGGCTTTACCATTAAACAGCACAATGCGACCTGCATAGCCATGCGACTCTAAATAGTCTTTCAAGAAAGCTTGCGTCTTGGTGGATTCTGTGAAAATGAGTGCTTTGCGTTCAGCACCTTGCTCAGCCAGTTTCTTGAAAGCTTCTTCCAAAGCCTTAGTAAGTGCTTTAGATTTCGACTCTGTCTTGATGTTCTTGGCTTTTTCTATAAAGCCAGCTACGGTTGCAATCTCTGCTTTCAGCCTTGGGATGTCAATCTCTTCTGCATCAAAGAGATCCTCATCATCCTCTGAAGACAGTTCTTCGTATTCATCTAAGCTCCAATCGCCATCATCTACAAGGTCATCCACATCAAAGCGTTCCTGCTTTTCGTTCTTCAGGATTCGCTCCAAACGTTCTTTAATATGCTCCAATGTGAACACCAAAGCATAGGTTGAAGATGCCAGAATCTTGCGAACAATCATGGTGGTAAGCTTACGCTGGGCAGCAGGTACACTATAGATATCCTTACGACGCAGGAAATCACTAATCTCCTGATAAAGAACCTGTTCCTCGTCCGTTGCCTTGAATTTCTGGGTCAATGGCAGACGATGAGTATAGTTGATGTATTCGCGAACATCCTTGCGAAGGGTGCGCGTATAGAGTTTTTGTATTCGCTGGCGCAGTTCCTGTAAGTTCTCACCCTTACCATACTGTTTACGGAAAGACTTCTCGCTACCAAACAAACGGTCATCGATAATACTGGTCAGACCATATAGTTCCATCAAAGAGTTTTGAAATGGTGTAGCAGTCAGCAAGAGTTTACGAACGCCTGTTAAAGCATCACGTACCTCAGCCGACGTCTTTGCCGAAGAACGATAGACGTTACGCATCTTGTGGGCTTCATCGATGACAGCCAAATCAAAGGCATGAAGCAGAATGTGCTCCTTATGCCTGGCTGCAAAGTTATAGCTACAGATGATGGCTCGCTTGGGACTCAGCGGATTCTTGCCTTCACGCTGATAGGCATTGTAATTCTTGGTATCGAGTATCTCGCTGGGGATGCCAAACTTATCAAGCAACTCAGCTTCCCATTGTTTGCGCAGGGAGGCAGGACAGACGATGATGATCTTTCTTTTGCCTGTAGCCCAATACTGGCATATCACCAAACCAGCCTCAATGGTTTTACCTAGACCCACCTCATCAGCCAACACCACACCTTTCGACAGCGGACTACTAAACGCAAACAAAGCTGCATCAATCTGGTGGGGATTGATGTCAACCGTTGAACTCAACAGCGACTGTGACAAAGAGCCAAGGTCGCCATTAGCCTGCTGCTGTGTGAGCAGAGCAGCATAGTAGCGTGCATGAAAACGTGTAATGCCTGTTGCCATATAGTTTTAGTAAGCACCAAAACTATATCTTCAGGTTTGCTTACAGGTATATGCCAAAAGACCTCAGGACACAAAAGAAGCGCGAGTCATGGCTCTTCTCTCGTATCGTGAGGTCCTAGGAATTACCTGTACTACAAAGATATAAGTCATGCCCGCGCTATCGCACGGGCACCGGCTGACTTATTCATGTAGTACAATCGTTGAAATTTCCTAGGTTTCACGATACTCTGAATAAATAGCTGATGCTATTATTTTACCCACAAAAATCATACCGGCTCTCTGCTCTCAGAGACTGATGCTTTGCAGCATGCGCTGTTTCTTGAGCCCCTTACGGGAACAAGCGACCAGAGGTCGAACAACGACAATTGCCGGTAATTGCCTACAAAGGTAGTAAAAAAAAGTAATCTTGTCAAATAGTACAAGAAAAAAATTGAGATTTAGAAAGATTTCCTCTCAAAAATTTGACCCGACGGGTGAATTTTTTCACGACTCAGCAATACAAATGCAAGCATTTATTGCATTCGCTGCTCAAAAATTTGGAATTAACGAAAATACTTTCTATCTTTGCACCGTCAGAATAAATGTTTTGACTATCCAGGTATGTTTCCTGAGAGGGCAAGCCGTAAACGTCACTACCCAATTTGTAAAGCCGTACATCAAAT
>Ga0256406_1004906_pt1 | contig 14787 bp, 9 predicted proteins | sample RumenRJG_03DNA_FD_185986 | JGI IMG/M metagenome (GOLD analysis project Ga0256406, IMG submission 185986) | Bovine rumen microbial communities from Lethbridge, Alberta, Canada - RJG_03 | ecosystem: Host-associated > Mammals > Digestive system > Stomach > Rumen | place: Canada: Alberta | collected... | reverse complement strand
ATTGGGTTTGTTACATCCGGCAAGATGCAACTTAATCATAAAGGTTGATCCTTTATTTATGCAACTATCAATGTACTATGCCGCCGGGTCAGCGGCTGAGCTATCACATAGAAAAAATGATTGACCCATTAAAAAAACAGTGCGAAGTTGCAATTCAACCTCGCACTGTTTTTTACACTGTTAACGATTCGATTATTTACCGCAATGCGGACAGATCGGATGTATTGTTCCACCCTCCAAACGCACAGCCGTGATATTCTTAAATCCCAACTCATTCTCCCTTGCCATAACCCTGAAGCCTGGATTATCTATTTTAACGGAGGTCGTCTTCGGGGGAGTGTACCTTGTATAAGGAAACCTGCTCTTGCAGCTACTGCATTGTGTATCAATAATTTCAAAACCACAGGTATGACAGCCGTATATATTGCTCTGTTCACCCTTACCGGTAAAAAGCTTATCCCCGCATATCGGGCATACATCCCTTTCATGGTCAAGAGCTATCATATGATCCAATAATATTTTTGTATACCTTCTGTAGGAATTTATATCCCCCAGTCCTATGGGAAGGATACCATAGCATGATTCCCTCTGACCGGTAGCCTCATTTGCTTTTCCGTATGTCAAAAGACCATTAAGAACGCTCTGGTCCTCAATATTAACAAATTCATTCGGTCGCGATGCCGTAAGAATATAAATCATATCAAAGGCTTCATTCTTCAGCTTATCCAAAAGAATACTCTTTAACTGAGCGACTTCCTCGATATTGTCCGGCATGATATATTTCCACGGTAGCATCAGGCATCTTCTTGACTCCGTATTTGCATTATGAAATGCGGCAACAAGCTTCATCTTGAAGTCTGCCGGCCACGTCGTCTTATTCTTAGGCCAGGTTTTCTTCAATTCGCGGATCAGTTCCTCTATCTCCTGATCTTTCCACGGACGATCGAAAACAAGCCTGTTTCCGAATGCCCTCACGCCGGAAAAGCGCGAAATGATCGCCTCATTAATATCAATAGGTTCACAGTTCACCTCTATTGGATTATCAACATACATTTCAAAGCAAAACCCATTGATATCCAGCGATGTAACATTATAATCGGACAAAACAGCATGCCACTTTTTAAAGCTATAGGTAGTATTCAATAGCTTTTCGCCTTCAAATATTTCCTCTGCCGGATCAGCAAGCTCGTAATTGAAATATTTTAATGCAAATATAAACAGAATTTTGCAAAACAGAGCATACTCTCCGGTTATGTCCTGAACAGCCTCATATGGATTAACCTCCTGCCTGTTAAGCATCAGTTCAGACAGCTCATACGCATATTTGTAGTATTTATCCATCATGAAGATATTTGTCTTCTTCAGCTTTCCCTTTATCGGTCTCTGCCTTTTAAGCATCCTGTACAGAGGAGTGGATTTGCACTTCGACAGTTTCTCCAGGATATTTGTGATATGCTCACGCTGATCCTCTAAAAGTAGCTGGTTGTAAGCTACACTTTCATCATCCATACCCTTAAGGAGAATATCTCGCGCATGAAAATATGTTTTCTGTTCACCGCTGACCGCATGCCCATCGTCTATATCCATCTGCATGGAGCAATCTATATTTTCCTCGCTTAGCGCCTTCATCTCTTTATAGAGCTGATCAACGATTGATTTAACAGCAACATTCTCGTAAATTGCAAAATCATCCTCAAGTGTTCTCGCCAGAAGCCTTTCCGGAACAAGACCGCTCGCTTTGATACCTTTCCAATGCTCACTATGAGAGGCGAGATGCCGGATTGATTCCTGTCCTATTCTGGATACAACGGCTGCGGGACGAATTTCATTTATTTGTTTTAAATGCTGCTTGGGCTTTTGAAAAATATGCGGTAATTGATTTGTGCATTCCTCCATAGCCACCACATCATAATCCTTCGTGATGGATTCAAATTTACGGTTAAAGGTACACAGGGATATTTTCCGTGTGTCCAGATCCTCTGATATGGCAGAAAAGAGAATATCCTCATCCATTTTGCCCTGAACCAGATTATTTGAAAACGCTGTCCGCAAGGTATTGTAATCAAACTTCGTCTCATCCCTGCACAGACCGCACAAAACTCTGACGCTATATACACTTCCATCAACCTCAATTTCAAGTGGATAATCCTTGATTTCTATATCCCGCGCCCTATTCTCAACCTCATAGGAATCACCGTTGATATAAATATGAGAGGAAGCTATTTCCCGGATCATAAGCTTACCTGAATCCGGTAAAACATAACTGGTAAGCTCCGGTGACAGAGTTTTTTTATTCTTTTGTCTGTCAACATAGGTTACCGTCATAGCCATCAGCCTTCAACCCCTCCGGTCTTCCAGTCAATAAAATCCTTTGCACGCACAAGGCCATTCCTCTCAAATATTGTTCTCAGCCTTTGCGCAGCCTCCTTGCTTAATTCCTCGTATTCCAGCTTCCTCAAAACCTTATTCGTAAGCTGGAAGTCGATAGCTTCATTAATCAAAGCAGCCTTCGTCTTTTCATCTATCCTCCCGTTTGCGGCAGATATTCCTGCAGCAATATAGACCGGAACGAAAATATTCATCTGATCCTGAATACGGTTACCATACGATATTCTGAAGCTTGAGCGCAATATGCTTTCAATCTCTTTCAAAAGCTCGCTATCCTCCGCCTTAAATGCACAGGTCTTGCTGTTTGCAGCGTTCATGAACATTTTACTCAATTCCCCATATGTAAGGAATACCCTTGGCACATCTTCGTTAAGCCGTGACCCGGTAGCTCTATTATTAAAATTCAAAACCTGCGCACGGTCATAGACCTTATCTGTAATCTCGAATGTCGATTCATCCCTGTTTGCGGTACCGATAAACCAGACGTTTCTCGGTATCCGGATGGTATTCCCATCAATCAGATGCTGAGGACCGCCAACAAGGCTTCTGGTCTTTGTTTTATTCTTAAATCTCTTGTCAGCAAGGTACTTGATAAGCTTAAGCTTATCGCTTCCGGATACTGTTGAATTAGCGTCATCGGATAATGTATTATTCTCCGGGTAAAGCTTTGCTACTATTTCCTCCAATTCTCTCGCTTCATCAGACTTATCCTTTTCAATAGCCTTGATTACCTCTTCCGTAATTTCTGTCGGCAGCTGCCTCATATCGGTATCTACCAGACGGATAACCCAATTCTCCTTTTTATCCTCCAATACAGAAAGGAAATCGGCAAAATAATACTCCACACGGGAAAGATTCATCTCATCAAGCACAATAAAATATATAGTATCCTCGTATCTCTCACAGCCTGCACGGTACAGATCACAGGTAAACTCCTTTGCCGTAAATTTCTTGCTAAAGTCATTATAATAGCCCAACAATTCATTTCTGTCTCTCCAGGATGATTCAACCGGCACCACACAAATCTCGCCCATAACAGCCTCGCAGAATATCTTCGGCAGACTGGTCTTACCGGTTCCGGACATTCCCTGAAGAATCGATAAGGGTGATGCCGCCAGTCCCGCAATAAAGGCACGCAAATCCTGATCTGAATAATAGAGCGGTTTGGACTGTGAGGCGGCATATCTTTTAACGTGATCCACAAGTCCCTTCAGGTTTGTTATGCTTTCATTCTTACTGCTCTGACGCTCTCCGTAACGCACAAAGCTGTCCCCGGTATTAGCTGATTCATCTACATCTATCGCTGTCAACGCCGGACAGATTTCTCCCACATTGCTTTCCAGCATACGTTTGGTGTTGTTCAATTCTGCTCTTAAATGCTCATTCAACGTCCGAAGAAGATCCAGCTGTGCCTTAAGCTGCTCATATTCGCGGATGGAATTATTAAGTCGTGTTAATTCAAGCCCCTTCGCAGCATTATCATTCTGAAGATTCCTTATCTGTGTCAGCCATTCATCCTTCGATTCATATGCCGCAAGCATTTCATTCAGCTGCTGCTCCGTAAAACGGTTGCACTTATCCTCAAGTTCCTCAACTCTCTTACGGAGGGCATCATTTTCCTGCTGCAGCTCCTCCGGTGAGACACCCTCTGAGCGAATCATCCGTATCCTTATTTTGTTAAGCTCCATCTGAGCTTCTTCAAATTCGTGCTGTACAGATTCAAGCTGGGTAGCCCGCAGTTCAAGAGCCTTTTCAAGAGACGCTACCGCATCGGGATTAGCAGTCTCATATATTGAGGCCTGCTTTTGAACCCTTTTTTCTTTGATTTTCAGGGCACTCTCTTTTCCATCGAGTTCAATCTCCCTGTCCTCGACCGTCTCTTCTCTCTCAGCGAGCTCCTTCTTTTTATCCTCTATTGCTTTCAGTGCTTCTACATTCTGCTTTTCTGCTTCCTTCTTTGCCTCTTCGATTATGCCTTCAGCCTCTTTCTTGGCGTCATCAAGGAGCTTCTTTTGTTCTCCCTCAATTTTTTTAGCGCTATTCTCTAGAGAAGAAATCTTTTTTTCAAGCTCTTCTGCTTCCTTTTGAAGACGCTCATTCTCCGCAACAGCTTCCTCATGTTCCTTTTTCAGTGAATCCTCAAATTCCTTCTTCTGAGTCTCCTTCTCTGATTCCAGCTCCTGATCCATATGTGCTTTTTTCTCATCGTATTCCTTTGAGTATTCATCCATCAGCATGGACTTAAACTCTTCCAGCTCAGATTCTGAAGCCAGCTTCGCCTTCTTAGCTAACTCCAGCAGTTTCTGATCTTCCTCTGAGAGGCTATTAGACTTTGCTGAAGAATTAGGACTGCTTGCAGCCGTATTAGGTGCTGACTGCTGCGGCTGTTTTGTATTTTTCTTGTTCCCTCTATTCTTTGCCATTTCAAACCTCCCTTAATCGATGTAATCAAGTAAAATCTTTGTGGATCTTACAAAATAATCGTAAAATTGTTGATAATCAGCAACTGAAACCTCAACTACTCTCGTCCCGTCATTATGTCCGCCATACGAGTTTCTCATCTGATTGATAAAATCAATATAGTCAATGATATCTGTACCCTCCTTAATCAGGAGCCTTCTGAACCTTGAATGCTCATTAAAAGTAGCTTCGGCGATGAGATAATAGTATTTTTCTATAACCGTTGATCCCATCCGGTAGCCCCTGAAATTTGACATAATGGAACGATTCATGTTCACCCTGCCATAATCCAGATTTCTCTTTTCTTTCCTAAGAGCCGTACAATCTGTGATACCGAAATGATCCAGCATATCCTCTATTTCAGTTTCAGTCTGAATATTGTCCCTGTACTTCCTTATGATCTCATCCTTGCGTGTCTTTGCAACGTAATTATTTAAAATCAGCTCCAATGCCTTGGTTCCCTCTGTAACGATTACATTGCGCTTCACCTGATGCTCATCACAAAGATTCCGCAGATTAAACACCTCCCGGTATTTATCCATGCATTCGGATGAAATCGAACAAGACAGCATTTTCGGAAACTGTGCTTTGATATAATGCTCGAAATCCTTTGACTGCATCTCTGGGAAATCCACATAAAACTGGTTTGTTATTCCCTCGCAGAAGTACTCAAGGCCAATCTCGTCATCATCTGCGGCATATATCAATTCATTGTTCATAATCATTCTATGAAAGCATTCCGAATACCAGGATGTATTATTCTTCGGGAAAGGCGAATCGATAATAAACTTCTCAGGATTAGCCTTTGATACACAGAGCCTGCATCTAATATAAAGTTCAGTAGGCTGCGTATTTAACAACTTTATCCTTGCGTTGCGGAGATTCTTTTCCTCTTCAACATCCGCAAGAGTCTCTTCCTCATGAAACGACCTGTCGTGAAGTTCTTCCTTGATAAAATCAATGGTTGTTGCATCCAAGCCAGTTCTCTCAAGTTCTTTCGACGCCTTTGTAATTCTTCCGTACCTGTGAAAGGAGCGATTAACCCGGTCAAGCAGCTGCGCACGGTCACTTAAAAGGGTACTCTGGCTTTCCTCATCAAAGGAAAGATATAGTATCTCGTTCTGTCTCAGCGGCCACGGCAGCTTCCCCTCCATGAAATAAGGAAAAACCTCTCCGTCGATCCGGCTCACAAACATATACCCAAATACCTTTTCCTCCAAAAACTCACCGGCATCCTTCTTTTCAATATAATCAATACCAGCCTTTGTGACACATTTTTCCTTCTCGTCATATAAGGGATATTCAGATTTCGCAAGGTCTTTTATGATCTTGTTTACAATCTCATCGCTTACATCAAGAAGCTTGGCTATTCTGCCGGGTGTCATTTCCTTGACATTCAACAGCTCCAGCACCGTTTCCGCCAGAACGTCCAGCATTCCCTCCGCCACCTTATTTGCGTAGCACTCTATCGCTTCAACCGGCCATGCAAGATCATAGGTGGTGTAAATATCCCCATCCAGCCTGTCGAATTTACGGAAGGACATCACTCTCTGATTATTTTTGAATTTACTCATAATAAGAGCCTCCTTCTCTGCATCTTCTTATGAAATCGGCAAGAGCCGGAACACACTCAACGGTTTCACGGTCTCCAACGGCCACCATCAGCTGTCTTGCTCTGGTAAAGGATACGCACAAGCGACTCAGATCATCAATATGCCCGATCCTATGTCTCCTGTCTTCCAGATCGATAACATTTGCTCTTACACAGGAAAGGAATACAACATCAAACTCTTTTCCCTGAAAGGCATCAACTGTTCCAATCTCAACCCTGTCATTCTGAGCATCAGTTAATTCCGTCTTCGCAATATCCTTCAGGTAATCGCTTTGGCTCTTATAAAAAGAGATAATACCTATGCTCTTTTTGGGATCTATAGCCAACACCTTCTTTACTTCCTTAATGATCCTTGCTGCTTCCTTTTCACGTTTTTTACTGCGCCGTCCTATTTCCATCCCATAGTTATTCTTATCAAGATTCAGCCATGCAATCGGACGATCATTATAAAGTCCGTTCAGATGAGCCGTTTTGTCTTCAACCTTTACCTCCGATGAATCCAACTTATACTCACCATAGAAATTATCGCTTGCAAATTCTCCGATGACAGGATGCATCCTGTATTGCTTGGATAATCTGGCTGTTCTCTTCACCCGTCCTTCAGATCGTGAAAACATATTAAACAAGCGCTCGAACAGGCTTTCCTGAAGGACTCCAAGCTCCTGCATCTTTTCATCAGTTTCAAACTGCTTTACAACATCCGGATCGAGCATATGTGGCAGTTGTTTATGGTCTCCGACAAGTATCACTTGCTTTCCCATCGAAACAGGAATCAGAAGATCCAAAGGATTTGCTCTTGCAGCTTCATCAACGATCACCAGATCATAGGTCGTATTCATGGCAAATCGCCCCACTTCCATAGATTGCTGACATGTTGCCGCAGTTACATTTGCATATTTCTCGATAATCCTCTCAATTTCTTTTTCATCCTGGATACTGTCCAAAAAATTTTGAAGAATATACGCCGTCGCTTCGTTCCTGTTCTCAAGTCTTTCCAGACGGACTCTTTCCAGCTCGGAATCAACCTCCTTCAAGCACTGCTCCACTGAATCCAAACTGGAAATAGCGGTATCAACCTTCTCGACAGTAACATATTTTTTCTTCAGCTCATCGACAAACTGCTCATATGCCTTAAGTGCCTTTGCATCCTGTCCTTTTGTCCTCAAAACCTCATCTATTGCAGCGGTATCCCCTCCATTATCGATGATTTCCTGCAAAATCAACTGTTTAAGAGCGTATGCCTGCTTTTTCCCATCATCAGCATAGGATTCCGGCGTTGTTCTCTGTGCCAGAAGAACCTTCTTGATTTCTTCCTGCTCTTCATCCTCTACTGCCTGAAGCTCCTTGCTCTGCCCGGTCGGTCGCACCATAGCACGCCCCAATATTTCATTTATAGATTCATTCAGTTTGTTGGAAAGCTTAAGCCTATTTGCTTCTGCCGCTGTTCTTAATAGCTCCAAGCCTTCGGCAGCATCCATTCCCTTAGACTTCCACGCATAAATCTGATCTCTGAGAGTCTGATGCGCTGTATCCTGCTCCGGAACCAGCTCTGCAATTTCTCCACCCACATAATCTCCGATTTTGTCGCGCCACGCCCGGATGCTTATACTCTTTTTGTCCGTGCCATCCCGTCTTCCACCTTTTCTTTCCGGAGGTAAACCATTCCCCTCCATATCTACAATGACATTTTCTACTGCCTCATGCTGGAAACTGGTTACCAGTATTTTGGGAACATTCTTGTCGTTATGCTTTTTATAATACTCTTCAAAGCGCGCAATAATGGCCTTGATTACAGTTGTCTTACCTGTTCCCGGAGGTCCGAGTATCAAAGCGATATCCGGTGTATTGATGGCTACTTCTATGGCTTTTCTCTGATCCTCGTTGAACTCTCTTCCCTCAAATTTCCTCGAAAGCATCCCTGTGATCGGTGCTTCATGCCTTGACTGAAGATCAGTACCAACGCCCTTATCAATGATCATTGCAAGATTATTGATCGGCGACTGCTTGGTGATAATATCCGCCTTGGCCTTCTCACGTCTCGATAGCCTGACGGCATCACCCACCACAGATACAAAAAGATACCCCTGTGAAGGAAGGTTCTTCTTGCTGTCGTATTCACGGTCAATGATATAGCACTTTCCGTTTTCAATCCTGTCAAACACGCCAATAGAGGTAGACCGCAGGTCGCCCAGCTGGTCTGCCTTAGTAAAGGTATCGATTTTTAAAATGTCATCATTATCAGTACAATCAATCTGAGTCCCCTCGGGGAACGCTTCTATATCGGCTCCCTCTAATGTAAAGCAGTATTCAAAAGCATCCGTCAGAACACAGGTGCACGATGAATACTTCAGCACTCCATTTTCCGTAGCTTGCCTGAACGCAAATATCCTGTCCAGATCGTTATACGCATCCCATATATCAAAGTATTCTCCGCCTGATGTAATAACCTCCATCTTCTGCGCCACTTCACCCGAAACAAATGCGCTTCTGGACGAATCCACAAAGGACAGATCTCCTTTCAGGATGAAAACCGCCTCCATATCAGCCCGCGATTTATCATATCTGACAAGGTTTGTTGCGATATACTCATTTCCAACCTGACGGACATTCAATGCTCTGTCTGCTGAAAGGATTGTAAAGCTTGCACCTTTCCTTCCATATCCTCTTACAAAAACCCTGTCTCCGTATTTAAAGGCGTTGTCCAAATACGCAATCGGATTTTCCTTGTCCCTCACGCGCATTTTATCGATAACCTCATCACCGATTTTTATCTCAATCGCATTTAGCTTCCCGAAGGTGATCTCTCCACGGAAAACCTTGATCTCAATGATGTAATTGAGATTTTCTTCTTTATCTATGACCCATACCATTGTGGTCGGCGCACTCCCGGTAAGGTAGATATTGTTCAGCATCTCAATCACATTCTCAGCCGCAGAAATATCCACTCTCTCGACATCTCTCTGTAAATAGTAGACCTCTTTTATATAGTCATACTCGATGTTGACAAGCGTACCGGGTTCAAGCCCTATATCATTTTTTAAATGAATGACACCTTTATTATTGCCACCCCAGATTATATCCTCTGCTTTCATTGATCTCTCCTACATTACTACAGCATATCTGAAAAGAACGCCCCTGCTATGTTCATCTATATCGATCTTTATATACTTCTGCGGATCCTCAAAAAATATGATGTCGTGTCGTTCAAGCTCAATCGGATCAGCCCCCTTGATGACCGGCATATATTTTTCCGTTTTATTTTTCCGAATGTATAATTCATTATTCCCCGGATTGATCAGGTAGAATTTGCCATTCTTTGCTTTTCTGATCGTGAAATAAACATCAATCGGCTTAGAGAACTTATCACGCTTTATATACATATTCGAGATGTAATTATTCGTGATATCGTTTTTCTCATCCCTAAGGACAAAGGAATATACCGTTTTGTCGCTGAATATCTCATTTTCCTTCTTCTGAATCTTGGATACATAGTATCTGTCCTTGAATTGCAGAAAATGAGGTCTATCATTTACATTGTCACACCAAGGGCATACATACTGTTTCTTTGCATTTGCCCTTGCTATAAACCAGCATTTGCATTCGGGATTGGAGCATTTCATCACCCGGTTTGAGGCTTCCAGACAGGCAAGTGCAAATTCCCTTGCGGATGTACGCATCATGCGGTCATCCTTGCCCTGAATAAAAGTCCTTGCAAACAGCTCCCTCAAAGTATTTGTTGTAACAACATCCATTGGTAACATCTGAGTGGATCTGTTAATATCGGTATCCGGATCATCCTCATAAGGATATAATCCCAAATATGCCTGTGTCTGCTGCTCTGGTGTTCCATCCTCTACCATATCTCCGACATAAGGATGTCCCACACGCAACAATTCAAACAGGATTACTGCCAGCGAATATGCGTCCGTAAAAATATCCGGTGAAACCTGCTTATTCATTATCTCCGGTGCCATATACCGGGATGTTCCCAGCACATTGCCGGAATCCCCACCGGGAATATAGATATTATCAATATCTATCATGCAAATTGAGGCAATAGATGGATCGGTATTCACCAGAATATTATTGCCCGATATATCGCAATACGCCCTGTTCGTGTCATGCAGCAGCGAAAACTGCATGGCTATCTTATATGCTAAGAACAGCCTTCTTCTAAGACCTCCGGTCTGCTTGTTATACCATTCGCTGAAGGAAACATCCCTTGCCGGAACAAGCAGCTTGTTCAGTGAACTATGTCCCTTGACCTTCTCCATAACATACCCGACATATGGTGATTCGATTAACGCCAGAGGTCTTATGAACTGATCCGGATAATCCTGCTGTATCAACCATTTGAGTTTGTCAAAACGGTTTTTATTCTGGATCGGATTGCTCCTGTTATACAGCTTTATCAGGAACTTATCACTGGCCTCATTGTAGACCACTCCCTGTGCACCTTCTCCGGCTATCTCAGTCAGCACATATTTAGTTCCTTCCGTGGTCTGTATGACCTTGCCCTCTAAATCCTGCACAAGCTATTCCTCCCAACTGACAAAACCAATTGATTTATCGTCGCCATTCTTCTTGCCCAACCCGATAACCCACATATCAAGCTCATCCTCTATTACAGCATTCTCATTCATCATCATATTATCGAGGTATTCTATCAATTCGATTCTCGAAGCTTCGTTGATCTCTTTTCCTATCCCGTCTGATGCCATATATACACGGATCCGATTTTTCCCTTCAACAGCCCTTATAATGAAGGTACTCTTTTTTACTGCCGCACCCAAAGCATAGGTCTCTGTTGAATAAAACTCATCATTCTCCGTCAATATAAACGAATTATCATCGACCTCCGCCACTATAAGACCATCCCCGATCTGTCCCGTCAGAAGCATATGATCGGCATATATTACAAAATTAACGGTTGTCGCATATTCATCCCAGTCAGAGCTGATTTGCTCTTTCCAGCCTTTAACCACATAGACCTTAATGGCATCAATATCATTTAACAGACGCTTGTCATCCGATATTCTTTCACACAGCCTTCGGATAACACCAACCGCTGCCTGCGCTCCTTCTCTTGCACAGGCAGCGGAGGAAACGCCATCTGCGATTACCATATACCACGAATCATCCAGCTTCTCGAAAACCACCCTGTCCTGGTTATCCAGCCCTGCCAATGTATGGTTTTCACCAATGCGGGAATAAGTAAATGCACGGCATTTTTCTTTCCTGTAAAAATTTATCATTCTATCACATCTTCATCTTCGTCATCATCAAACTTAAGGAAGCTCTTAACATCATCCGGATTCACGCTTGACATCCTGCTGATTGTTGACATCGTTACCCACTTAAAGAGCTTGGCTATATCGTCTGCGTCCGTCGCCATCATCGGCTCCGTTCCATTGTTCAGGAAAGCTCTCAGCATTGTCAGATCCGTCTCGGCACCAACACTCATTGCAACCCTCATACACTTCTTACTACGCTCTCCCTCATGCATAAGCTTTATCGGCTCCCATTCGAGATACTGTTCCAGAGATGCATCCCTGCTGCCCGTATAATCTGTCGGGTATCCATCACTGAGTAAAACTACCGTTGGAAGATAATCACTTGATTTCACAATCTCCCTGTCCTCGATCAGCTTGGTAACCTCTGTAATAGCCTCGCCCATCGGTGTCCGTCCGGCCGCGGTAAGTTCACTGAACTGTACGGCATGAACATCAGTCGGAAACTGCTGAACCACGACCTCTTCCCCTCCGAACGTTACAATGCTTACCTTAAATACTCCCCTGATATCATCAACATTCCTCAATGTAGTGATCATGTCGCTGATTGCCTTGTTTACAGCCTGGATTTTTTCCCCGCTCATGCTTCCGCTAGTATCAGCAAGAATAAAAATCGGCAGTGCCCTTTCCTTTGTGATCGTAAAGTTGTTTAATCCCATATCTCATTTCCTCCGTAATGATGATGGCTCACTATGCCATTTTGCCTTTCTGTAAACATATACTATCAGCTTGCCCCATCCTTCACGATAAAAAAACTGTGCGAACTTGAAATCCCCTACGCATACTGCTTACTTGCCGCCAAAATCCGACGATAAACCTCCTTTTGGATTGCTCTCGGTTCCATCACAACAACATGGCTTCCCATAGAAAGGATATTTTTGATAACCTCGTTCTCGTCAGCCTTCAGGTAGGATACCTCTAACCTGTAAACACGGCCTTCCCTATCATATCGCGCCTTCCTATCGTAATATGAAAAGACACGAAAACATCGTTCAATTATATGATCCACAGGCTCTACATCCAAAACAACCTTCCTTGTGTTGAGTTTAATGAACTCCGCATACTCCGCTTCCAAATCTACATCTGTGATCTCGTCCGCCAGCTCAATATTCGCCATGGTATCAAGATTCATCTTTATAAAACGCATCTCCACCGGTTCATACGCATTTATGCGAAATCTGTCATTTACCACTGAATACTCTATCCTCACAGGAAATGCCAGTGCTTCCTTCTTTTCAACACGACCCGGTCGCACATTGTCATATCTGATTGCACATTTTTCATGTATGGCTTTTGCAATAACAGAAATCTCACGATCGAATAATCTGCCCGAGGAACGAATACCATTTTCAAATACATTCTTCAGCGTTATATCATCCGGAGTCCAATCCTCCGCAACCTTCTCCGTAGCCTTTTCCAGTTTATCCATGGTATCCTTTCGTAGAAAATGACCTGCGTAAGGGCTCCGTACCAAGGATCTTGCCGCCTGGTTTTCAAGTATACTGTTTCTAATTGGAAAATCCCCTCCCAAAACAGGCTCTATAACCCCTTCAGTTCCTATAAAAAGGAGCTCTTCTCCTTCATCAGTCGCAAATAAAGCCTCTGTCACCTCGAAATCTTCTTCTCCCGGTAGATACTTCCCAAGCATGTCACGAATATCTTTTTGCGAGTATTCTGCTCCGCCTTGCAGCATATGAGCCAGAAGACCATAATATTTGTTTTCTGTTTCGTCAAAGAGAATCATATTTCACCAACGCCTTCTTCCACTCTTCAGCTATCTTTTCCTCTGTCTTCCTCTGTCCGCTTGAAATCACCTTAGCTCTTTCCCCAAAGCTTCTGATCCACGGAATCATTTCATCAGGATCTCTGAGCTTTATCCGGTATTCATATAATCCTTCGTCCAAACTCTTTATTGTTCCGCCATGTCCCTCTGCCTGAATTCGCCTCAAAATATATTTTTCATTTTGTTCATCAAAACGAAATTCTATTACAATTTCCGACAGATTTTCGTCTGCTCCGGACGTACACCAGCAAGAATCTGAATACCCTGCCAGGGATACCTTTTTATTTGCTTCATCCTTTGTCAATTTCCGTAAAACCGATGCCCGGCTCATTCGATCAAGCCGAATAACTGTTGGACGCGCCTTATCTATATCAAAGCAATATAAATACTGCCTGCCATACACACTATCATGAATAGCCTCAATCGGAATGACCTTCACACCCTTTTCGTTACCATATAGAATAACTTCAAGAATATGATCAGCTTTTATGGCTCTAAGGATTTCCAGTAATATATCGTTATCGAGCGTGTTGAACAGATGGTTATGCTTAAAGTGAAAAATATCCTTCTCTGCAACACTTCGACCTCTTTCCACACTGAGGTAAAGCATCAGCTTCTCATGCAGAAAGCAATACGGCATTTCTATGGGAGACACGTTTTTCATAAACTCCAAGAACAGGCATATATCCATAAGTTCATCATCGGAAAAGCCCTGCCACATATCTTCTGCAAGACTATAAAGTATGCTTCTCCCCTTTTTCCTTATACGGATAAATCCCTTCTCCACAAGCTCATCCATCTTAACCCTGAGATTATCCTTCGTGAAAACAACGCTGTCATTAGTCGCCGGAAGTGCATCCAGTATCTCAGCCGCGGTCATTTCCTCATTCTCATTTAAGAGCTGCTGAACAAAGAAAAAGGACATCACGTCAAGTGCAGTAAAGGACTTATTTCTGTATGTGTCAGCCAAATGATTACTGCCGCCATCCATGACATTATATGAGCAGTAGAGTAGAACCTTTTTATCTACACGCCTTTTCTGAATAAACTTCTCCGGAAGATATGAGTTTATTCTCTGCTGTTCTTTATCATATTTGCGTCCGCTGATTCCTTTTTTTTCAATAAAATGGTTCAATCACAAATTTTATGTGATGGCTGATTCCTGACATACTCCTTCCGGCTCATATCCATGATCTTCAAGAAGAAGTATTCATCATCGGGATAGCCGTATCCGTGTCGACGTAGGGTCTTGA
>Ga0256406_1004905_pt1 | contig 14788 bp, 12 predicted proteins | sample RumenRJG_03DNA_FD_185986 | JGI IMG/M metagenome (GOLD analysis project Ga0256406, IMG submission 185986) | Bovine rumen microbial communities from Lethbridge, Alberta, Canada - RJG_03 | ecosystem: Host-associated > Mammals > Digestive system > Stomach > Rumen | place: Canada: Alberta | collected... | reverse complement strand
CAAAGCCATTAACGGCAGCAATAACAGGAATGTCAAGCACTTCTATTTTACGAAATACCTGAGCTCCCAAACGACCAAAATTCTCTCCTTCTACATTATTGAGATTAACCATCTCAGAAATGTCTGCACCTGCCACAAAAGATTTATCTCCATCGCCTGTAATAATCAACACCTTAACATTTTTATCTATATTAGTGATAAAGCTATCAAGTTCTTTCAGAATAACGGAATTCAATGCGTTAAGTGATTTAGGAGCGGAGATAGTCAGCATGCATACTCCACCTTCAATATTTATTTTCAAAAAATTATAATCCATAATATTAGCTTTTTTAGTTTCAACCTGCAAAGTTACACAAATTTCTTAAATAATGTACAAGGCTGTAAAATTTTATTATGAAATAATTTTCATCTATTCTTCTCACCTCATTATCAAAGATATAAAAAGTCTTAGTTTTCGCAAAAAAAAGAGTTGGTTTTAAAAAATTAAAACCAACTCTTTACACCCTAAACATCAAGATTTAAATTTTTAAATCCAACTCTTTTTTTATATCAACTTCTTTCTATTACTCACCTTCTCCAATAGCTTCATGTTCTAATTTGGGACGAATCTCATCTGGATTTACATCTAAGCGAGGCTCCATGTGAATAGCATCAGCTGGTGTTGCATTATGCACCGTAATCTGAGGGAACGGAATATCTATATTGTTTTCATTGAAAGCTATGTAAATATCCTCACGAATATGCAGCCATAATGGCCAATAGTCTTCAACAGAAACCCACATCCAAACAGACAAATCCACAGAACTGCTGCCAAGATCACTTACAGCTATTGTCGGTGCCTTAGGTTCCCATTTTATAAGTTTTTCCTTACGTACTATATCCCAAAGTACTCGTTTTACCTTGGCAATATCAGTACCATATGCGACCGAAGCAACAACATCAAGACGAATCTGAGGCTCTTTGGTATGGTTTATAAGACTCTTGGTTGCCAACTCACTATTCGGAATAATAATAGTACGACCATTGAAAGGTCGCATAATAGTGTGAAAGATACGTATTTCTTTTATATAACCCTTGTAAGGACCGCATTCTATATAATCATCTACTTTGAAAGGTTTCATAAGCAGGATTATCACACCTCCTGCAAAGTTCTGCAAAGTACCCTGCATAGCCATACCAATAGCCAAGCCCAAAGCTCCCAGCAAAGCAATAAAGGAAGTAGCCTTTATACCAATGACATCCATAGCCATGATAACAATCATTGCTTTCAGTAATATATCCACCAATGAGCCAAGAAATGTTTTCAACGATACTTCTGCATTACGTCTGTCCAATGCTTTCAGTATAAGTTTCTTCAGCATCTTTGCCAACTTCATACCCACCCAAAGGATAATTATGGCTACAATCAATTTTGGTACAAAACTAACAGTAAGCTCTGTCAAAGCCCTCAATCCGTCTTTAATAATGGTATTATCCCCAGCAATAACATTTTTAAAATCACTGATATTCATATTCTTTAAACTGTCAGCAACAGCAGTTGTTATACTATCGTGCTTCTGAACCATCTGACCAAATTCATCCACTTTTGTACTGTCGGCAAGAGAATCTTTTACAACAGTGGGTATGAGCGTAATATTCTCATCTAATTGTAACATATCACTCTATAATTTTAAAATGCAAAGATACAACTTTTTGTAAAAAACAAAAAGAATGTCTAACAGAGAAGAAAACATCTTAAAAAACAAAACAGGTCATATAATTCAAAATTTATATGACCTGCGTCTATTATTAGTTTTTATCGTTTTTCTGCGTGCTGACGTGATTTCTTCTTATGTTTGTTCCAAAAACCATAGACCTCACTGACATTACCAGCAGTAGTAAAGGCACTGATGTCGTTCTTGTTTATATAATTCATTAACTTAGAAAACTCGTCCTTGTTTAGCAGGGTTTCTAGCTCAATGCTCTTCTCTCCGCTGTAACCACCAATAACCTCATACATAGTGCAACCACGTTGCAGGTCGTTAATAATAAACTGTCGTAACTTGTCATAATCTTTTGATACTATGCAGACACGTTTTTTATTGTTGAGTGTTGCGGTAAAGTAATCAACCACTAAGCCGTTGATCCATGTACCAATAAGACCGATAATAACCATACGGAAAGGATTGATAGCAAAGGCTGTGCAGCAGATAACGGCACCAGCAACACTAACGCTGGCTCCGATATCAAAGTGAAGAAACTTATTGACAATCTTAGCAAGTATATCAAGACCACCTGTCGAAGCGTTGATACTAAACATCAAGGCCTGTGCAGCACTGAGCAACAGTACAAAACAACAAAGGTCAAGCCAAGGATCGCCCATCACCGATGGAGTACCGGTAACAGGATTAGGATTGGCGATATTTTCCCAAGGAAACACTTTTGCCCAAAAATCAGTCAATGGTCCGAGAATAAGTGCAGTGTAGACAGTCTTGAAGCCGAATTCCTGCCCTATAAGCAGAAAAGCAAGTACAAGCAGCACTATATTAATACCCATAATCCAAATACCAAGTCCCTGACCACCGCTAAAAATATTACTCAACACAATTGAAAGACCAGATATAGTTCCGATAATCAGTTTGCTGGGAACAAGGAAATAGTAGACTGCAGCGGCTGTAACCGCCATACCAAGAGTCATGATAATCAACTCAATCCAGAATTTTTTCGTTCCGAGAAGTTTTAAAATGCTATTCATATTTTTATCTTTTATTTATTGATGTATTATTGCTTTTTTCAAAAACGTTTGCAAAAGTACAAAAAAGTTGGATATTACAAATAAAGCGATTAATAAATATAATTTGTATTAAATTGATATTAGATAAAAAGTGTATATTCGCAAAAAAATAACATGACTAAAAATTCTAAATCCATATAGTAGGCCATTATCCGAGAAATGATTCACAATAAATAGAACTGAGAAGGTTCTTAACTACACTATTACTTTGAGATGTGCCTTAAATTTGTGACCAAAATATATATTTCCTGCTGGTCATAAGTTAGGCTGCCACCGTGATAAAGTAAGGCATCCTTATGTATATAGATAATCATCAATCAGAATAGTAAGGAGAAAGCTATCACCAAGATAATGAGTTCTGTCCATCACATCTAAAACCAAGGCTCTAAGCCCACCTTCCTTTACGTATTCTAAACCTCTCAAAAATGTCCACCACTGTCCATTCAACAGCCTAAAATCTCACTGGAATAATACATAAATAATAACAAACAGGTCATATGATATACTAAATCATATGACCTGTCCATGAGATACCTCTACAGAATAACTTCTTTTACTATACTATTCTTATTCTCTCAATTAATATTCTATCTATCCTTTTCCAAGATCAGTTTTATGTTTATAGATGAGAATGCCACCATAATATTTATCAGAAAAAACGATCCGTATATATTCTTATACTTTTTCTCACCTTTCGCATATATAGATTTTAGAATTAATGGTCAAAATCGTAGAAAAAAAGATTAACTAATTAATTTAGCTATCTTTGCAAATATTTGTGAAAAATATATAAAAAGTGTAAATCTTACGGTCTAAACCTTATTACGAAGAGATAAAAATAAGTATATAAATCACACCTCTTAATCTTTAATTCTTGCTTTTAAATTCACTTTCATACTGGTTTTTTCGTCTATACTTTTCCATTAGTTCTATAAGTTTTTTAAATTTCTCCACCCTCTCAGGCTTCAACTTCCCCGCATTCATCACCTTTCTATTATATTTCAACCACGTACAATATAAACCACGCTCCCTTGCATCATACTTAGAAGGATTGCGTTTATTAGCCTCAATAAAAGTAACCACCTCATTATATTTCTGTATCCAAGCCTCGTCCTGCGTCATTATTCGTAAGTCCTCTACTTATTGTATTTTCTTAAAAACTCCAACACGATCCACCTGCCGCATCTGCTGCGGTATCATCCACACTTTATACTCATCCAGAAAAGAATATAATATGTTCATTTTTTCCTGACTATCAATAATATCACACATCCTATATATTATATGCAGAGGAAAGTTAAAATGTAATTGTCTTTTGAGTTTCATTTAGTAATATCACTCAGATCTTTCAGCGTAAGCATATATTTATACGTTAATAATTTCAATAAAAAAAATACTTTTAAAACCATGCTTATAATACAGCACAACAACTTACGATCAAGTATACTAAAACACTAACAGAAGTACATCTTAGAAAATGAAATATTTATTATTTATTTTAATTTAACTAAAGTAAACAAAGTATAAACAAAATATCAGACAACACTACCGAATAATAGCGTTTTTAATAGTTTCAACAATATACCGCACTTGTTCTTCAGTCACACAAGGACCTGAAGGGACACAAAGACCAACCTTGAAGAAATATTCTGAAACGCCATTCACGTATGCTGGTGCATCTTTATAGCATGGTTGTTTATGCATAGGCTTCCATAGCGGACGTGCTTCCACATCGGCAGCATCCAATGCCATGCGCAATGCCTCTACATTAGTATTGGGTTCGCAGTCGGTATGGGCCGAATCAGTAGCATGAACCACACCAGCAGCTCCACCAATGGCGCCCTGAACCACCTGCTTGTATGCGTTCTCCTGCCCCTTCACTTTCAAATCGGGGTCTAAGGTCAGTGTTATCAGCCAGAAGTTCGAGTCGTATCTTTCATCGGGATTGTCGTGCACCTCGATGCCAGGTACATCTGCCAACAATTCCTTATACAATTTCATCAGCTTCTTGTGGTGGGCAATGTGGTCATCTACGATGGTCATCTGGCCGCGACCGATACCGGCGCACACTTTCGATAAGCGGTAGTTATATCCAATGGCTTCGTGGTGATAGTACGGATATGCCTCACGCGCTTGGGTGGAATACCACATTATCTTTTCCTTGTCGGCAACATTGTCACAAACCAAGGCGCCGCCACCACTGGTGGTAATCATTTTATTGCCATTGAAGGAGAGTACGCCAAACTTACCGAATGTACCTATAACACGACCTTCCCAACGGCTACCAAATCCTTCAGCAGCATCCTCGATGACTGGAATGTCATACTTTTCCGCTATGGCCATAATCTTGTCAACCTGGTAAGGCATACCATAGAGTGCAACTGGAACGATAGCTTTAGGCTTTTTGCCCGTTTTGGCAATACGGTCTTTGATTGCCTCTTCCAGCAATTCAGGATCCATATTCCATGATTCCTTTTCAGAGTCCACAAAAACAGGCGTAGCGCCAAGGTAGGTAATCGGGTGCGAAGAGGCGCAGAACGTGAAGCTCTGCACAATCACCTCATCTCCGTAACCCACACCGCAAGCCAGCAGAGCAAGGTGAACGGCAGCCGTGCCAGCACTGAGTGCCACCACTTCGCGGCCTTCACCCACATAATTCTTCAAATCCTCTTCGAAAGCATTCACATTCGGCCCCAGCGGCACCACCCAGTTGGTGTCAAATGCTTCCTTGATGTACTTTTGTTCAAGACCAGCTTCGCTCATGTGAGCCAAGCAGAGGTATATACGTTTTCTTTCTGACATATTATGTTTGTTTAATTGATTTATTTCGTGTTTTTATTGATTCTTTCACCTCTACACTTCTCCCTACTTTCCCTCGTCTTTCTCTCGCACTTCGTTCGCCCAAACGGTATGCCTGGGTATGCGAAGGGTATGCCATCTTCGAGAAAAGGGTATGCTTAGGGTATGCCTACGACGTGCCTATACGTTATTTTTGCATCATTCCCCTTGCTCCTTCGTAGGAACAGCTTTCCGCTCCCATCTTCTGGGCTTCGTTGAGGAATTTTTCCATTTCAGTTTGTGTAAAACGTTCTATTGACCGTGCTTCTTTGTCTTTAAACAGCACATTGATTAATGCAGCCGCAGTCCAGTCACCAGCTCCCGCTGTGTCAACAACATTCTCATTTAGGACAGGCTCCAAATGAATCCACTCAGAGTTAAGCCTGTATCTCAAACCCTTGGCACCCAGTGTCTGTATAATCAGCTTGTCGGCAAGACCGTCAAATGGACTGGTGTCAGGTATCCGCTGGTCAGCAAATTTCACGATGTCGGCTACGGCCACACATTTATCAAACTGACCTGCACTGCCTCCTTTGCTGGAAGGCTCAAAGAATATCACAGACCCTTTTTCCTTAAATGTGGCAGCCAACCTCAATATGGCAGGCGAAACCCTGTCGAAGAAAAACACCTTTGGTGTGAACTCGACACTTTCAATCACAGCATCCGCCTGTTTCACAGTCAGCGACCTAAAGTCGAGGAAGAAATGCCCTTTGCCGTTTCGCGATTCAAACTTGTGTGTCGGGATGCCGTCTTTGGTCACGAAGTTACGTTGCACGATGACGGGAGTTTTGCCATCGTCATCCGTGGTGATGAAATCCGTATGCACATTGTGCTTTTTCATGTCGGCCAAGATGCGATTCGTGTCCCTTGTGCCGTCCAATCGGGCAATGGGATAGCTGTCCCATCCCATATGGGAGAGAATCATCATTACGTTGCCGCAAGTGCCACCGACGTAGTAGGCGACGGGGAACTTTTCCCCATCCCTGATCAACACATCCAGGCTTATCAGGCCTGCACCAACGCAAATATTTATATTAGTTTCAAGTTTCATGTTTCAACAGCTTAATAGCTTAGTTGCTTAATTGCTTAATAGTTCAGTCAATGGGTCAAGAGAAACTGTCTGGCCGAGCAGGCCACGATGCCCGAGTCGTGAATCAGCCCCACATTCGGGTCCATCGTCACCACATACTTGGGATAATTGTCCTTAATCAGCTTCAGGTTGCCAAACTCACGTTCGTAGGTCTCCTCGCCCGTCACCTGCAAAGCCACCTGCACGTATATCACCTCGTCGCCACGACGAGCCACAAAGTCAATCTCCTTGCCGTTGAGTTGCCCCACATACACGTCATAGCCACTGCGCCTGAGTTTCAGATATACGGCTCCTTCCAGCACCTTCTCTATATCCAGACTGCGCTTGTCGCGACACAGGTAATTCCTCAAGCCCAAATCCTCGAAATAGTATTTGTCCTGCTGCTCGAAGACGCTTTTGCCTTTGATGTCGTATCGCTTCACGCGGTCAATCATATACGTGTCGCACAGGGCATCCATATATTCGCCCACCGTGTTGGCACTCACCGCCATCTCACTACCCTTAAGGTACTTGGCTATACTATTGGCTGAGAACACCTTTCCGCTGTTGTCGGCCACAAAGCGGGTCAGGTTGTCGAGCAGCGACACATTGCGCACATTCTTCCGTCGCACGATGTCCTTCATAAAGATGGTGTCGTAGATGCTGCCCAGATACTCCGTCCGGGTACGCTCATCCTCCAAAGGGATGCGGTATAGAAACGGCAGACCGCCCCAGCGCAGATACTGCGAGAAGGCGTTGTCCGAATCCTCCATGCCATAGAACGTCAGGAACTCCCGATAGTCCAGAGTGCTCACATGCACGCGGTGGTAGCGTCCGGCAAACGAATTGGCGATGTCGCTCGACAGCATGGCCGCGTTGCTGCCCGTAACCACCACATCCACACCGTCCTGCTTCACCCAGTAGCGCAAAGCCTTCTCAAACTCCGCCACCTCCTGCACCTCATCTATCAGCACATAGTCGCGCTGCCCCTCGCGCACCGAGGCCTTGATTCGCTCCGATAGTTCTCGGAACGTGGCGAGGTCAGCGTTCTCCGGGTCCTCCATGTCGATGTATATCACATGGCCGTCGGTTGCCAGTTCGGCAGCCAACAATTCCAAGATGCAGCTCTTGCCGACACGACGGTGACCAGTCAGCACCACAGCCTCACCCTTGCCCATCAGGCTGCGAACCAATGCAGTATATCCGTTTCGGTTTATTCTCTCCATAGTTAGAATTTTTTTGCAAAAATACAAAAACTTCTCAATATGCAGCAAACTTTCTGATATTTTGACAACACTCTATACGTAAGGCTCTCCATTTATCCACATCAAGAATGGCTCACTATGCTTATTGGCATCAATGATTTTGCGTTTGTCCGCTATGTCATATTTCGATGAGTTCACATTATATACCTGAACTTCATCTTCATACTTCAAACCAATAAGCAATACTCCAAGAGCCAACAGTTTGCTGGTCAACAATGCAAACCCGAAACAGATTTGGCCTTCTATCAGTTGCAGGGTGTCTTTATAGTCCTGCATCAACTTTTCCAACCGGTTATACAACTCGAAGGGGTCGCGTTCCGGTGCATACAGCAGGTTCTGCGGCTCCACCTTCAAAGTGTCTGTCAGGAAATCATTATACTCCCACAGCAACTGGTCTGAACGACCGGGCTCCTTCGACGGGAACGGCAATACAGGACAAACCTCTTTGGGATGGAATGTGTCGTACACCAGTTTCAGATGCTCCTTTTTGTCTTCACCCATCAGTGGCACAAAGATATTGATAGGATTGAACACCGACTCCATACCGTAGGAAGCCCTGAAATTGTATAGCGGGGTTATCGTCTCTTCGTTGTATTTCTTCTTTATCAACTTGTCTATCTCCACATTCTCTGAAACGGTGATGAAGAAATTGGTCTGGTCATACTGTGTCTTCTTATAGAGCAATTTGGCGATATTGTAATAATAAGCACACGGGATGGCACTGGCATCCAATATGATATCGGTATAGGACGTATAGGCAATCTGGTTCAATTGCCTGAGCATACTCTTGATGCGGTTGTCCCAAGTCAGCCTCGCATCAATTGTAATCGTCTGATAGGTTACACCCTTTTCATTCAGCAGCGCCTCAAACTCAGCCACATTCTGTTTATAGAACTCGTCACCGTCTGTTTCTTCCCTTGCCGGGAAGTCAACGGCCAGACAGTCCATCGACTGGTAGGCCACGTCCTCAAAGATCTTCTTCAAAGTGTTGTTCATCCTTGGGTCAAAACCTTTCCCCATCACGAACAACAACTTGGCGTTTCTTTGTGCATAATAGCTCCTCCAAAAATCAGAGACTTCTTCCTGTTGAAAGAACATATAGGAATTCCACTTCATAGCTCACCCTTTCTTTATAGCCAGGATTTAATCTGATCAAGCTTCAGTTTTCGCCATCCCCCATAGTTCAGCGGGATGCCTGCATATACACACAAGGCACGGTTAAGATAGAATACCGACCACAACTGCCCCTTCTTCCCCTGCACCTCATCAGGCTTTAACGTCAGCAGGTTGTAGGCCACACAGGTTCTCAACAAGTCTATTAACCGGGCGTTCTCTGGGTCTTTATGCCAAGGCACATCACTCTTCTGTCGTCGCGTACCGAAGTCGTCATTCACGGCAAAACCGCTGACCGTCCTGTACGAATAGCTATCTGTAAATGTCTGCTTCTTGCAGAAGTCAATCATCCTCAGCAGGAAAACTTTCATTTCATCGCCTCGCGGCATTTTCTCTATTCTGGCAAAATACTCAACCGCCTTATCCCTGATAACGTCATCCTGCTCTTTTGCCGTCAGCGAGTAATCCGTTGGACTCGTTATCTTTTTCGCTGTGATACGGCTGAACAGGGCCGATGAGAAATCAAGGAACTGCTCAACGTTTACGTTGGCCACGTTGATAAGCGTCTTTTCGCCATAATACTTGGGCAAGCCCAGTTCCGCAGGCAGGATTTCTTCCGTGGCCTTCAACGTATCCGACAACAAGGAGTTAAGTTCATCTTGCTCATAAGGGAACAGACGCATCGTCTCAACCTCTTCCGTTTTGCGGTTTGCATACATCAAAAGTGCTCTGGCATAATAGGCCCGTTCCTTCAAATCAGTTATGGATTCCACAGCTTCAATAAGATTCTGGTATGACCTTATTTCAGGATCGGAAGTGAGTTTCTGCAAATATTTCTGGGCTCCCGCCCGATACTTTTGTTCCCACTCCCCTTCGTCGCTGTTGGCCAACAGCATCATCAGGTCGATGTCGGCCATGGCGTATGTCGACCGCCTGTTGGCAATCAACTTGACCATCCTCTCAAATTCGGTGGACTTGTCTTTATACTTGTTCAGTTCTATCACTTGGTAGTCACGCTCCTGCTTGTCCGTTTCAAGCAGTTCGTTTGAAACCAGGTTGTCCAGTCGCTCTGCTATCCAGAAGGTGACGTTCAACCGTGTTTCAACGCATACCTTTTCGAGCGTGCCGCGCTGACCCTTTGTCAACTTATGGGCATCGTCAAGCTGAAAAATGAACTCATCACAAAGACTGTGGCCGGGATACGAGAACCACTGAGCATTCATCAGTGGTAGCACAAACAGCGACGAGCAGGAGAAAACGCTGTTTCCCTCCCGCTCGAAGGAGTTGATGGCTTTATATATCTCTTTTTCTTTTTCAGAAGCCCAGTCCAGCAAGTCTTTGCAGCTGCATCTCGTTCTGGGAAAATCCAACTCTGCATCCAAAATATTGGCATCCTGAGGTGCGTAAGTTATCTTATACAAATCATCAGCCCCCGCTCCCGTCAGTTTCATCAACGTCTTAATCGTGGCTATGACAAAGCGTACATTGAGCAATGCCAGAAACAATGATGTCTGCTCTGCCTTGGAATACATTTCCTCATCATCAATCAGGGCATAGTCGCTCCGCGTCAGCAGATAGACTGCACTTCGCTTGATTCTGTTCTTGTCCTTTACCCCAAGTTTGTTCAATGCCTCAAACACATCCCTCGTTTCCTTGTTATGACTCACAATCTTTTTTAAGACCGTGGGGTGGAAAATACGCAATAGGGATGTCTTTCCAAATCCGGGAGGGCTTTGGATAAATGTTACGAAATGCCACAACTTGCCGTCATCGTTCTGCTTTTGCAGTTTCTTCATGGGTTCCGTTGAAAACAGCCTCAGAAACAGCTCGTCAGAATCGATATTCTCGGTTGTACGCAGTGCAAAAGGATTAGAGGGACGCTCCATATCAATGTCTACTTATTCGTGGGAAAAGGCCTCTGAATTTACTTGTATCTTCCCATATCACGGGCATGGTGTTGTTGGGTGTGTTGTGCGAGAGTACCAACAGCAACCCACACTCATTGAAACCCCAGTAGGGTTCATCATGCTTGCCTTTTCGATAACTGTCGGTCAGAATGGCCGTCCAGTCATAGTACTTGTCTTTTTTCAGTACGTTCTTAAGTCCGGAATGGTTCTTTATAAGTTCAATTTCTTCTGACTTGATCAATTGCACGCAGTCCACGTTGAACTGAATCAGGTCGTTCATGCCGTTGTCCGAAAGATAATTGCCTACTTCACGGTTGATATTCTCGACAGCCTCTTCTGTGGCTACACAGAACAGGGCGTTGACCTTGATTTTATCCTTCACGAACAGGTCTGAAAGCTCAATGCTCGATTCATCACCCGATTTGCCGTCCGTGCTTGCCTCCTTAGGTTTCAAACCCTTTAGAACCTTAATGATTTTGCCCTTGAACTTACCCTCCTCCTTTCTGGCAAAGCTGGTTCCACTCGCAGTGAAATCATCCACAAGAAACAACGACTCAAACAGATTCCTGCTGGTTCCCTTGAGCAAGCTATCCTTCTGCAATTCATCATACATATCCTGCAATTTCTCCTGATTGGGATAATACATCGGGAGCACCTGCTCGTTGCTGAATCCAGCCGTTCGCCTGAGAATGTCCGTGTGGGAACCGTCGCTCAAGCCTACAACCAATGAGAGACGCTTCTGGATTTTGTATTCCTGTGAGGTTTCAATCTTGTTCAACTGGTATCTTGACAAACCTGCCCTGCTTGCAGCCAAGTCTCTGATGAACGGTTTTATCTTTGAGCTGTACATCAAGTCCACAAGATACTTGATTTGCTCAGACGAGATAAATGTCAGGTGCTTGTTGAAAGCCGAATAGATGGTTTCCACATCTTCCTTGTCAAACTGTGACATCCATTGGGCAAAACTCGACATGAACCTGAAGCCAGGGTCAAACTGGCTATAAGAATCATATTTCGTTCTGGCCATGAAGGACAATTTCGGTAGCTCCTTGCTCAGGCGCTTATCGTCCCACTTCGTGACCTTCGCTAACAATGAAACTGCAAGATTGTCATTCATACGCTAAACTTACATTTGATAACACCGTCTTTTGCGGTGAGGCGGCTCAGATAGTATAGTGTGGCATCCAGTCCCTTCAGGCCCGAGGGGGCTATGTTCCAGCAACTCTCGGCATTCTTCGACACCCTGTCCACGCTGAGGGAGGCCGGGCTGGAAAGCAGTTCGTAGTCGTTGCCCTCCACGCTGCCGTAGTCACCGATGCACAGGGTTTTGGTGGCATCTTCGATGACACGGAGTTTGCTCACTTCGCGATAGGCCACTATGTCCATGCTGTGGCTGCTGCGCCACACGCGGATGCCTTTTAGCTGCTTGTCCCAGATGATTTCGCAACAGGTGTCGTATATGATTTCCGCATCCGACGCGGTTTTTACCTCTTCAATGGAAAGCTGCTGGTTGCGTTCCGACAGGTCATATTTGATGCAATCCTTTGGCAGACGCTTTTGCAACTCTTCACTCAACGCCTTCAGTTCACTGTCGAAAGGCTGGTTTTTCCACTCCTCCAGTAGCGCTTCCTCGCCCAGTGTCAGAAGACAGGCGCCATTGTAGTAGCCCACCTTGATTTGTGGCCAATATTTCTTGTCGAACGATGGCTTGAACGACTTGCTTATCGACTGGCCACGACCCGTGGCTATCACAATCTGTACTCCTTTTTCCAAGAGCGAAGTCAGCGCATCTTTTATCTCGTCACAAAGGCCATTGGTATAACGGCTTTTACGGTCGGAGGCCGAAAGTGTACCGTCATAGTCGAAGGCTATGGTGGTGTATTTCCCCCTGTTCAGCTGCCGCACAAAACGCTGGCAGGCTTCGCTGTAATGCTGCCGTAAAGCGACATTCTCCATTCCCGCAGCACCCAGTTTGCGACGCACAGCCACATCCAGTGTCTTTTCCGTTGGCAGGATACGGCTGGTCAGTTTGTAGTAGTCCAGGTTATAGAGCGTCCGTCCGTATGAGGGCACTCCTGGTCTGCCCGGGTCAATGCCACGTGCCATGCCCAAATCGTTCACGAAACGGAATGCTTTCAGCAGCAGGTCGATGGATGCCGCTGCCGTTTCCAGCTCGGTTTCAAGATAGATGACCGGCACATCCTTGGGCAGACAACCTATTGTTTTGTAAGTCAACTCACGCTCAACGGGCGACACCAGAGCGATGATGCAGGAGTTCTTTCCACGTTTGGCAAACCAGTGATGACGGCCATGCCCGAAGTTGCGGTAGTCGCTGAGCAAGGCAGCACCCAATGCGGCCTCGGTCAGCTTGGACTCAATATCCCACGCCACGGGTTCGCCAGCCGCACCGTACAGCACGATGAAGTTCTGGATGGTTGAGAGTTCAAGGTTCAAGGGTTCAAGGTTCAAGGGTTTGGAACTTTGAACTTTAAACTTTGAACCAACCGCAGCTTTGCAGAGCAAAGCGAAGGTGGCTACAAGTGAGTTGGTGGCCAAGAATCCGTCTTTCTCGCTGGGAATGTCCTCACACCACCGCTGCACCTTGGGGTGCTGTTCCAGCAACACCTCGGTGGGGTTGTTCTTGCGGAGCGTCAGGCTCATCATGCCCGTCTCGTTATATCTCACACCATACTTGATGGCATTCAGTATATCCTTGTTCTTGCCACTGGCACTGAGGAAGAGCAATTTACTGTTACGGATAATATCCTGCCCGGCATACATCAGCTGCAAGGGGGTCATGGCTTCTGCCAACACACCATTGCGACGCTGATACAACTGTGCCGCATAATGGCAGGCACTCAGCGAGCCTCCCGATCCGATGCACACCAGCGGGGTTTGTCTGTCCTCACCAAAAAGGAACTTCGAGAGACAAGTCACATCCTGCCCCTCTGCCCATTCGATGGTACTGGACAATTTCTCCAACTCACCTTTAAACGGTTTTCCCATAACTCATTCTCCTTTTAAGTATTCGCCATGTACGGCATTCAGAACTTTGGCTGCTTCCAGCCATTTGGCTTCCTTGCAGAAGTCGGGGTTGCGGAAATATTTGTTGAACGATGGACCTGCTATCGGAAACTCCTCGTCGTCCCTGCTCTGCACCTTGGTCAAGGCGGCATACAGTTTGTCGCTCATGGGGGTCATCCGCTTGAACAGGCTCAGCTCCGAGGCTTCCCTGAGCAAATGGACGTAGGTCTCCATCTTGATTTTGTCAAGGCCGTCTTCCAACAGTTTCAGCAGATCCTCCTGCGGCTTCCTCAAGGCGACGTCAATCTTCCCTGAGAACCAGCGGTCGAACAGCCCGTTCAGGTCTTCCAGCGTCTTGCCCGTGGCCATGCAGGGCAGCAGTCTGGCATTGTATGTCTTCACCTTCTTCAGCACACGGTCAATCCGCTGCTGAAAGTCATCGGAATGTCCTGCCGTACGTTCAAACCTGTTTTGTAGTGTTCCCTCCAACTGCCGACCCATCGCCTCCATCAGCACAAACAGCGTCTGCAGGTGTTCTTCCTCTCCGTCGCTCAGGGTCACGTCTTTCCTTACAAGGAAGTCAACAATGCCGTCCTCGTCCAGCACGGGGAAACGCTGGCCGCAATGCAGGTCAACAAAGCTCAATACTTTTGAGAACAGCTCGTCGTTCGCCCAGGGCTTTGCCTTGGCCGGAATATGCTTGGCATCGGGATGTATCTCGTTTTCCTCAAAGAGGTTCTTTAGGTCGCAAAGCAATTCGTGCTGCTCACTTTCCGACAAGTCCAAGTCTGCCAGTTCA